>Ga0210377_10000740_pt1 | contig 31224 bp, 32 predicted proteins | sample PLM4_65_b1redo_FD_155480 | JGI IMG/M metagenome (GOLD analysis project Ga0210377, IMG submission 155480) | Groundwater sediment microbial communities from an aquifer in East River, Colorado, USA - PLM4_65_b1 redo | ecosystem: Environmental > Terrestrial > Soil > Riparian zone | place: USA: East... | reverse complement strand
TCTCCTGATTCAGAAGCCATGCCGCACGCTGCATGAAATTGGCGCCAGAATGATTTCTCAGTATCAATAGTGGGCCAGACCGCATCCATATGATTATTCTCATCAACCTGGAGCATGTATTCTGGCGTCTTTTCCACCTTGGCGTGGAACGCCTCATACTGGGCGAGCAGTTCTTCCAATGTCAGTGACATCTTAACCCCTCTTTCTGAGTTGATCGCAGACCTTGAGAATTTCTGTGGAAGCCTTGACTTGTCCTCCCATCTTGACAACATTGGCGAGTTTCTCCAGTTCTTCAATGAGGTCACAGTCCTCAGGGAACAGGAAATAAGCGGCCCACGGTTGAACTGCCAGAACCTTTTCAGTCATACACCTGACCACAGCCCGGTACTCATCTTGAGTGCGACCACCAGCCCTGGACCGGGCCAGTTCAGAAAGTGTCCTGAGATTGTACTTGCATATGATGTTAGTGCAGATGTTCGTAGGCAGGACGCCGCGCGCATCCTCGATGGGTGCTCCATAATCAAGCAATTTGTTATAATGCATTTGCGCATCTTCCATGGCTTCTTTGAAGATGCTTCCGTGGGCTTGGTCGCCCTCGCGGTCAAAGCGTAGAGGCATCACATATTGGAATTGGTCTTGACGCGTCACACGCATACTCTGTTGCGCAAAACTGCCAGTACGTGTCCGAACAATTTGGTGGGTACACGCACGGCTCACGTCGTTGACACAGAAGATGTAGTCAGAGAACTCCCAACTGGATGGGATGGTTTTTGCCATATACTGGAGTTCTTCCAGCTTCTTGGCTTCAGGCCATTTGGCAATCTCATGCAGTAGGCTAGGCTTCAGTTCCAAACGGGTTTGTTTGGTCCAAATCATGATCTCAGCTGCGAATGGATTGTAATAGGTTAGGTCCACATTCATTGTGGCTTCCTCCTGCTCTTGCGTTTTGCATGGTTGCTCAAATCCTTCAAGAGAGTTTCTGGTTTCAAACCGCTGCTGCTTCGCATGAGCATGATGTATTCCACATTAGCTGCTGCAAGTGGAAAGCCATGCACTAGATACCAATTTCTTAATGCTTGTATCATTGGATGCTCCCTTGTTTGGCGATGGACATCAGGCGCTGGTTGTATGCGCTGTCAGCCATGATCATGCGCTCGATCTGTTGAAGGTCTTTGCACAGATCATCAAGCAGGATTTGGCGCCATGTTGCAAATCTGCCCAGGCTGTAAATGTTGTAGTCACGCGTCACTTGATACATGAACCCACGGCGTACATTTTCGTCAATCGGCACGATTTTGCCGAACTCCTGCTTGCTCACCTTCCACCCAGGTGTTTGGGCAAGGCTTGATGGGATGCCGAAATTCTCCAAAGTAGCATTGAAGATGGTACCAGCATCCGTTCCTGGGTCTGCGTTAAGCTCAATGCTGAGGCGGTTCCCGGTGATGCTGGCACGATAGACTGGGTTATCCAGGTCGCTAAAGTAGAGCGTCTGTTGGACATCACAGACAGGGAATGTGATTGATGCGCTAATGACCCAAATCGGCTTCCACGAGAAATTGGGCTTTTCCTTCCAATCCAATATGCTCATCAACACCGGCATTGGTATGGTGGAAATGATCGGCGCGCGCAACCCTTGGAGTTTCATGTTGCCAGTGACGTCATGGAATTGTAATCCGGTGTCGTATATGATATCAACACCGCGCGCAAGCAACTCCACGAAATTGGTTGGCGGAATAAAGCGATGATCCGCATTCGTACCGTTCCAAATCGAGCGGTCAATAACCCTGCCGCTCACCTTCATGGCATAGGCATTTGCGACGTGGGGGTTAGGGCGATCCAGATATGTGTTGTTGGCAATAATGCCTCTGCGTATCACCACCTGCCGCGTCTTGATGCCAGTAATCGACTGAATGCCTTCAGTGCGGAACCTGAGCAGAGCCTCGTGATTGTGGGGAAGCGTTTTCTGCTTCTCATATACAATTGGCTCATGCTTCCTGAAGTAATTAGCGGCAAGAAGTCCAGCCATTCCGGCTCCGATGATGATCACAGCAAACTCCTCATGTACATATCAGTTTCAGGGGCAACGATGGTCAACTTCTCTCTGGCGCGAGTAACACCGACATAGGCCAAACGGCGTTCCTCATCTGGATTGGTTTCCGCATTACGAAATGCTGAGTTGTAACAATCAGTGAATAGCACAACATGATCAGCCTCTCGGCCCTTACAAGCATGGTACGTTGTTAGATCAATCTTAGGCTGGGTTACAATCGCATCTAAGCCTCTTTGGTGAATAATAATGTCTATCAGGTCGTTTTTCTTGACGTCGTGCGGAGCACGCGCAAGCTCATTGACCCAATGGGCATCGAAGTTCAGTTTGAACTCTTTGGCCATCAATTTACGATCCATCATCCACTCTGGGTGCTCGCGCGCTTGAGCGCGGACGGATCGCAGCTGCTCTTTGGTGAGGCCCTTCACCTCAAGAATACGCACCACATCATTCATGCCAACATTATCACCGCGCTGGAGTTTAATCCAGGCATAGATAGCTTTGGCACGCTTTGTATTCACCAGAGTACGCCCTCGATGGCTGTAGGCAATGCCCTTCTCAGACAGCATATCTGAAATGCCAGCCAGCTGCTTGTGATGGCGAGCCACAACCATTGTGGTTTGATCTGCTTCCAAATCCAGGTACTCAATTGGTGAGTTCCAATATTCAATTTCACCCCCGGTTCCACGCACCTCGATTTGTTTGGCACGGCGCTCTTTGACCTCACTGATAATTTGGTTTGCAAATTGCCAGATGTTCGCTCTCAACCGATAGGTCTTTGGTAGCACCATTTCATTATCGCACGGATGGTGCAGGAAGCCAGTAGGATCGGCGCCAATAAAGCCATAGATGCTCTGATCATCGTCGCCGGCAATGTATACGCGCTTACAAGCACCCATAAAATTGTGGACCACTTCCCATTGTAACCGGGACAAATCCTGGGCCTCATCAACTATGAGCACATCAATGTCTAGTGCCTTTGGCTTCTCCATGTAGAGTTGTAGCATGTCAACAAAGTCAAACTTGGTGTTCTCCACCTTGTAAGCCTTGTATTCATCCATGACCTCTTTGAGAGTATCAGTGTCGCACCAATCAGGCCACTGATCTGGAAAGTCTTTCCAATCCTGCATCCATGCGGCAGCAAATTGCCGTATGGCGAGAATTTCATTACCGCCGCTGTTATTGTATCCAAGTGGGAGGCCGTCGTCATCCATAGACTCAGTGAAGTTGACTGAGAAGGGCATCCCAATACGGTCACCAAATGCCAAATAATCTGGGACTTGCATAACCTGGTATTTGCTAAGGCCCACAGCATTAAAGCAGATGCCATGAATAGTGCGGAAATATCGGAATGTATCATTGTTGTGCACCGGAATGATTTTGTAGACGCGCTCACGAGCCTCATCGCGGGCTGCTACGGTGTGCGTAACAAACGCAATCTTCGTGAGAGGGGTTCCTGCCACTAACTCTTTCTGGAGAATGTCCAGCAATGTTGTAGTCTTGCCCGTGCCTGGTGGGCCGTAGATTTTCTTGAGCTCAGGCATCAAATGTTATCTCTGTCAAGAAGCCTGACTATTTCCTGCTTGCCGCCTGGGGGAAACACATAGAGGCATCCATCAGGCATATACCAAGTTCTTGGCAAATGCGGATGCTTCACCCATCCAGCTTCTTCTGGAGTGAGATATTTCACTTTGACAAGTTTGTCATCTTCAAGCATTTTCATCCATCCCTAGCTTATTGGCTATACGATTGAGAATTTCTTGCTGCTTCTCGCTGATGAGCATCTTTTGCTGATACTTCATCAATTTGTCATCCATGCTAGCAACGAATATCTGCTCCCACTCGGTGATCTTCTCTGGGTGATCTTCCGCCTCTGCCAGCAACTCCTGCATCCAGCGCACGCCGCTGTGTCCTAGTGCTTCAGAATTGGCCATGTTTTGGCTCCTCAAACCAGATTTGTTCCTCGTTCAGCGGGTAAATCCACACTCTCATAGGCACGTTCTTGACGCGCAATAGCTTAGACATGCAGCCCATTTCGCGGAGTTCTGTCCAAATCTTCCTGGTCTCAATGTCCTTGCGGTATATTTGACGATATGCTTTGACAAAGTCCTCACCACGGAACCAAATCTCTCTGGCATCCTTCTCCCAAAATGGCAGGCCCTTGGAAATATCTTCACGCGATCGACAGCGTGGGATCATGTTCTTTGCCCACTCATGGATCACGTAGCGGACCTGACCCTCAATAGACACATCATCTGGCGCATCTTCCTCAGTTTTCTTAGTGGCAAACACTGGCTCCAACATTTTGTCCAGGTCGTCAGCGTCAAACCGCTTTACAAACTTCCCGGTCCCTGCCATTATAGCTTGCCTGAACCGGGAAGGATTTGAGATTGAATCAGCTTCCATTTGTACCTTGCTGCCATCTATCTCAAAGATGAACACGCGCGGCGTTGACTTGATCACAGTCAGCGCAGTGATCTCAAATGTCTCGTATTTCGCTCCAGAACCAATCCCGTATTTGCGAGCCAGGCAAGCTGTCTGATCGCAGTGTGACTTCATTGGCTCGTGCTTGCAATAATACTCATATTTCTTCTTGCGGTGGTTCTTGAATATATCCGCAAGTTCAGTATGGCTTATAGGAGGATGGCAATAGTGCTGGTTGAATTGCTCAACCATTTCCTTCCAGTTATTCTGATCGACGCGCTTGTAGAACACACACATATGGGCGAGCAAGCTGTTGCGCCCACCTTCGCGCATCCCCTCTGTGGCAAAGTATTCAACGCACGGAGGCGCATCCTTCCAAATGTTCTCGACCGGCGCCACCCTCTTGGCGAGGCACATCTCAAACTCTTTGGGGGTGATCGCCTTAGCGTTAGCATATTGCTCAAATTCAGCGAGCGTCAAACGCTCTGCATTCAGGCCAAACGCATAGCGGCCTGTGTTGTCCCCTCCAAAGTATGGTGGGATGATCCAATTTCCAAAAGCAGCTTCTTCTGTCTCTGCTTGCTTCGGGAAAACGTCAAAGTCTGTGAAATGGAAGACAGGCTTGAGCAGGTCAACCCATTTGTAAATGAGCTTGCGCGCTGCCTCAGCCGTTACAAATCCATTGATGAAACAATAAAGATGAGCACCCCCTGACTTAGAGCGACATACAATTGCCGGGATTTCATATTCCTCGACCTTGGCAATCAACGCCTTATGGTCGATTTTGTAGTCATCTATGTCAAGGGCAAACCAACTGCATGTTCCATTTGGAAGGATGGGAACGATACCCAACATCACCTTTCCAGTTAGGTGATTGGTCCAGTGATTTTCGGTCACATCGCCGCGATGGGTGCGTCCCTTGCCTTTCTGTTTGCCGTCACTCCTGGTCTCACTGACGACATAGGAACCATAGCAGTCGGTTCGCCCAGCAAATAGCTGAGCGAACCGTCGCATGATCAGAACTTCCCGTCGCCAGTACCCTTGCTGCCAGCACGCGCTTCATTCTGCGCATCGTCGTCCATGGCGACCTGATAGCTGGCCGTTTTGAACTGATCGAACACAGTCTTGGCGCGATGGAATGTGTCGCTCTTTGGGTCGATGAAACCTGCTCCATCAAACACCCAATTGGCATAGCGGTTGTCACCGCTTACTTCTTCCACTGTGGAAAGGTTGTACATCTTGGCGAACAACGGCGGGACTTGGCCATTTGACATCGGCGCGTTGATGATGGCGTTAAGGTTCTTGGCCTTCTTCTCCGCAGTACGGGCCAATGAGATTGCCACCACCTCAAAGTTGCGCTCCGGCAAGCATACCAGATAGTGGTGATGCTTTGTCGCAGCAGGCCCGCTCTCAGGGTCATTGGGGACTTGCGTTCCCCATTCACTGAGCTTGTCCTGGTCGATGTATTCGGCAGTCTTATACTCCACTGCTGTGCGACCGTCCAGTTTGTCAGTGAATGTGGAATTGGGCTTATCCCACTTGTAGCGATAGCCATTCTTGGTCTGGACGCGCTTGGCGCGCGCCATGATGCCACCGCCAGTCTTGCGATCCCGCCACAAGATGTACTCGGTGGTGATGCCGACGATAATGCCCTTCAGCTTATCGCCTTTGGCGCACACCACTTCCTTTGTGATGCTGTGGTACAGGTCGCCTTCTTCCACAATCTTGTCCTTGACCTCAGGGGTCATGGACTGCCCCAGCTTAAGCCGTGGAATTGCAATGTCTTTGACATCGACCTGCTCGGTGCCTGCTCCGGCATCTTCGCCATAGTCGTATGTTTGAACAATTGCGGGAAGATTGGTCTTTGGTTCTTCCACAGGGGCAGGTGCACTCGCCTTCTTAGCCATTTTCACTTCCTCAATGATGCGATTGAAACGTAGGTTGCGTTGAAGATTGCAGGCATTGTTACGCCCTTCTCCAATTGTTCACGCGCAAACGATTGGAGAGTTTTCGGCCAGACGTATTCCACGATCAAGTCACCATGACCGTTCTCTGCCAGCCATTGATAGCCTGTTTGGCGGTCCTCAGCCTTGAGCCCAATCCGCACTTCGCTGCGCAGATAGAGCGTTCCAACTCCCTCCAGTTTCATAGAGGCCACGCCAGCATCTTGCATTAGACCGGGCAGGTCTTTTTCCTGGATGTTCTTGATCTCAGCATTGACGACAGACAAGCTGTCCTCAATCTCATCCTTTGTCGTCTTGAGCTCACGCAGCCTAGACGCCAAATCAATGATGCGTTTCTCACTCATTGCCACGCTCCACGTTGTTGTTGTATTCTCGCTTGGTAATCAGGCGCGAGAAGCCTGTTTTACTGACGCATCAAATCCACTCTTTGATGCCGTCTTTCAGGATTTGATCGGACAGATGCTTGTTGTTCCGCAGCACGCTTATGATCTTAACATCAATGGTAGCTGGGACCACGATGTCAACGTAATCCACCGATTTAGTTTGACCGATACGGTGGGCACGGTCCTCTGATTGAACGCGATCTTCTGTGCTGAAAGAATTGCTGAAGTATATGACAGTATTTGCTGCGTGGAGTGTAATGCCAATCCCGCCTGTACGCACTTGTCCGACAAACACTTGAACGCTTGGGTCGCTTTGGAAAGATTGACGCGCAGTAACTCGGTCAGTTTCTTTGACGTCTCCATAGAACACGACATGTTTGATCCCTTCCTTCTCCAGCGCACGCATCATGGCGAAGATTTCCTGGCGAAACTTGCACCAAACAATAACCTTGCCATTCGTCTCTTGGATTAGTTCTACAATCTCTTGGACCTTGGGATTAAATTCAGCCTCCATAATCGGTTTGATATCAACTTGATCCCCCATTTCATTGAAGATGGGGTAGAAGCCTGATGTAATCTGTTGTAGGCGCATCAGCTGCGTAAGGACGTGCGTGGTCTCTAAAGTGCTGCTCTCACGTAGTTCCTCTAGGTGTGTGCGCGCCTGTTCTTTGGTTTGTTCGTACAGCTTCCACTGTTGATCAGTCATTTCGACATATCGCTTGCTGTACAGTTTAGGCGGCAAATCAAGGCAATCATCTTTGAGCACGCGATAACTGACGCCGGCAATCCTATGCGTCAATTCATCCAGGTTACAGTAATTCATAACCTGGTATCCCATATATCCTCCCATTATCGCATAGCGATTGCGGAAACCATAATAGGATGTATAGCCTAGAATGTCAGGTGACAAGAATGAGAATTGAGAGAATGAATCAAGCGGCGACTTGATGATGGGCGTCCCTGACATTATCCGGGCATAGTCACAGCGGGCGCGGAACCTCAAGCACGACTTGGTGCGCTTGGCTGTGCGGTTCTTGATCTTGGTGCTCTCATCAACCACAATCATTGCCTTTCCTTTGCTAAGGAAATCCTCGCAAACGGCTATGGCTCGTGGTGAACTGAGACCTTCCACATTGACCGCAAGAAGTTTGAGTATGGAAGGATTATCCACTTCCTTCCATAACTGCTCGATAAAATGACGGGTCGATTGAGTTGCCTGAGCCACATAGCAAGCCTTGACATACGGTATGTCTGGTGCCATGTGGGTAGACACCTCATCCGTACCTCCATTTGGGTCAACCCAATTTGTCTTAACTGAATTTGGAGCAATAATGAGTAGACGGTCAATCCGATCCTTTCTGAAATTATGAGCCGCATCGTCAAGCAGGACTTTGGACTTGCCAGTACCTTGTTCCATAAGGTAGGCAAAGACTTCTTTGTCTCTACCACCCAACAATGCCGTCCGCTGGTGTTTGAATGGAGGCAATTTGAAAGCCACGGCATCCAAATCATCATGGACTGGTTCAGAACCTCTAGCAAAACTATCACGTTGTTCTGCCCGACGCTTCGCTTCATCGTATTGTTCATTTGCGGCTTCATCCCATTGAGCCGTGGGAAACCACTGTTTGACATAAGACATATTTTGGAGCGTGGGCTTAAATATCCACGCCTTGGTGCGGCTATCAAATCGACGTTCTGGAATACTCTTTGCGCGCTCGTAATCAATATGGCTCCAAAGGAACGTCAATGCCAGTTGTGAGCCGCGCATTTCAATTTTTATAGACATGCCCGTCATTCCTTAGCAGGGACCAGAGAGCCTAGCCTGGGTAGTATATGCGCGCGAGAGGCTATATTGACCCGAATTGATTAGTGGATCGTAACGGGGCGTAACGCTCAGGCGTTACGTGTTTTCGCGAACGATACCAACTGCTTACATGCTAACGTAACTGGTAACGCCTTGTACCGCGAAAAGAATATTGTAATTCAATTCGCTCTCGCGCGTCCGTTACGCGGTTACGTGGGGTCTTCATGAGTGATTTCGCCCCGGTTCTCAATTGGTTAGCAGACGTAACGGAGGATGAACTTTAACGTAACGCAACGTTACGTCAAGGTGCTACATAGCCGTTATGACTGTAGAACTTGACCGAACGATTGAACCAACCGTGGATGAAATCAACATTCTTCTGCCGATCCACTACAAATTGTATGTAGTGGCGAATACGATCATCCACCATTTTGTTGAGCCCTGTACCGGGGCCGTGCGTCAACAAGAAGCGATTGGCAGCACCGGCTGAGGCCTGCCCAATAGAACCATCAGGTTTGGCGCCCCAGGTTCTCTGGACGCACTTGATGGCATCCTTGGCGTTAATGAAGAAGTCAAAGACAAAGTCTTGGAATGATCGAGGCACCAGGTCCAGGTTGCCTCGCATCCAATAGCGTTGGTGGTAGATAATGCGGGCTTCATCAATGGTGAGATTCATTACACCAAGATTGGTGATGGGGCGTCCGCGAAACTCTTGGAGGGTAGCGAAGGTGATCCCGTACTTGGTGGCGCCGCCTGGATCGGAAGGATGGTTCACAAACCCACTTTCTCGCTCAATCGTCCGGTCGATTATCGCCTGAATGTGTGTATCCATGTAGGAGAAGCTCCTAGACACACAGGCAAGGGTCTAACACAGGATTGTATAGGGAGGCTCTGGTGTGTGTGTCCCGAGCCTCCCTATTGGTCTGTATTCTGCTCAGAAGCCCAAAATCGCTCCTGTGGCCCTGCCGATGAAGTATCCGGCGATGCCGCCAATGAGAAGCGGGAGGATTTGCCGGAGAAGCCATGCAGTCCACTGGTTCTTGGTCGTAGGAACGTCATTCATCTTGGTCCACCTTGTCTGTTGGGATCGAGTTTGCACTCATGAGCGTTCGCTTCATTCGTGTTATGATCATCCAACACGGATGAACCCTTCTGGAGTTGGATGAGTGCAGCTTCCTTACTCCAGTTATGCGACTTGTATGTGTCGCAGTTAATTGGGTCGCGGTAGATCGGAAGCTGGGTCGTGGGTGCACCTTGGCAAGCTGACAGCATCAGGTTTGCAGCAATCAGACCCAGAACCATCCACTGCGCACCAGACCTTGGCGAAGGCTGGTAGTGCCTTGCGTTGCTTCTCACGTTCATTGGCATCGCGTATCCCTTTCAATCTGTCCTCAAGCGCCTTCTGACGCAATTGTGATTCACGCTTGTCACCAACCTGATCATCCCAGTAAGAGTACACAGCGACTGCTGAACCAGCCAGGGCCGCGACTATGATCCCGGTACTGATCGCCTTGCCGAGCCCAAAAATGTCAGGTAACATCACATTCTCCCTTTGGGCGAAAAGAAGCATCGCACCTTCCCGCCAGCAATGCATGCCCAGTACTTGCCATCTTCACTATCCTGGGTGTGTTCGTGTGGAACAAGAAATTGATAGTCTTGTTGGTCGAACATTGATTTGAAGCGCAGGGTGTATCCGTTGGGCGCTTCATCCACCTCTTGTGGAGCCTGCAAAGGTTGGCAGTCATCTTTGCCGCAGCACAGCGAGCCGTCAGGCCCTCTATATCCGCCCTTATTGATCCATGCGTATTCTCCGTGGGCAATGGCCATTCCGCTTAGCGCCACAGACATCACAAACGCCATCAGCATTCTTGTCATGACACAACTCCTGGACCTCATCATTCAGGGCCTTATGAACTTGACCAATATCCCGAGATAGTACCTTGCCGTGTTCCTCAGCGAAAGCAGCTGTCTTGAGGGCTGCTTCTTCCATTGCTCTGATTATCTTGCTGTTACCCCAGAAGCGCCAAAATCCATAGCTCATTTGGTTTCTCCACGGTGCTCTTTGAGATAACGAACAACAGTCAAAACATCTGTTAGAATTTCCTTGAAGCCCAAATAATTGGTTACTTCGATCTTAGAGTTTTCAACCATCTTGTTCAAGCAATCAAGGTGATTTTGTCGGGCCTTCTGCAACTCACGCCAGAGGAATACGATCACTAGCCCAAGTACCAGAGCTATGATCGGTGACCCATCCACAATCTTGTCGATTGCCTTTTCCACGGCGCACCTCAGGGATATGGAAACTCACGCAAGACTATACTGGGGAAATCTGCTGGCGCCTGATTAATTGCTGGGAATGCTCTTTGATTGCGGACGGCTTCAACTACGCTACCTCCGCCACCAGCTGATGAAACTGCTGCTGAGTTCCCATTATAGAACCCTGGACCACCATAAGCCAACGAAAATGAACTGTCAACATCAGTTGACTGAACAAATGTTGGGATGCCATATAGGCCAAGGATAACGGGCATTATGCAATGTCCGGTTGCGCCGGATACACCCAGTATCCAGATCTTGTGTTGAACCCAGGGATGTAGAGTTGAGCTTGGATAGTCCCAGTCTCTCTGGGGGTAATAGTGTGGACCATGAAATAGGCTGAGCCAGCCGTCAGTGAAGTGCCAGACCAGCTATTGACATTGCCAGATTTCAGATAGCGCGAACCACAGATCAGTGGATTGGTTACTTGCCCACTGAATGCGTGCGTAAGAAACATCAGTTTGCCGTGGTAAAGATCAGGGTTGGGAGCACCAACACCATATATCGGCCACGCAACACTTACCGGAGTTCCTGAGCTCACCCTGATCCAAGCAGTCGCATCAGGAGTATGGTTATGCAACCTGCCTTGCGCAAAGATAAGGTCAGATCCTCCTGACATTACTTCAGTGCAATAAGTTTCACGACCAACATAATTGGCTTGAGCAGATGTGGTGCGATAGGTCTGGTGCCCACCGCTTGGCCCAATGATGCGTGGCCCCTCTCCATAAAAGTCATCAACAAAGAGGCGTACATTGGCATTATCAAAGTCAATAATTCCTGTTATGAACCCATTATTGGGTTTAATGCCACTAAGTCTCCGAATGCGAAGTGGGCGAAGATAATTTGGAATGGTTCCTCCATTCCAAGTAAAAATTGCCCCCAGGCTATTACTATCATTATGAATGTGTTGGATTTCTACATCATATGTTGCAGAAAACAAACTGCGAATAACTGAACTAGCAGTAATTGTAATCTTGCCTGCATTCAAAGGACGACTGCTAAACAGGAAAGTATTTAGTGAAGTTGTGATAGTCACATCAGAAAGATTGGGGATTTCAACCCCTGCTGCTGTTTCCCAAGACGCGGTACGACCATATACTTGCCAATTGGCCTTCTCCAAAGCAGCCTTGTTTTGATCGTTACCAACCAAGACAGGTGTCTGAAGGTTCACGCTGTTAACCATTGTGAAATTGTAAATTGCGAACGCGCCACGCGGAGCTACACCCCGGTTTGTAATTGCGCTGCTCGTCACAATAGTAGGATATGGTGATGAGGCATCATTGTCCCAGTCTGGTGTCGCCCCTGACTGCGGTGCTGTGGGACGCATATCAAAGAAAACGTCCTGTGAGTTCGGCCAACCAACCAACCAGTTCCATGCTGCGACGCTGTTTGATGACAATTGCCCAGAGTTGCTGCCCCAAGATACAGTACCACCCGAAACAGGGATGTCTTCAAAGTGGGTGCGTCGCACCCAAACAAAGTCGCCAGCAACCGGGCCAGAGCCAACCCTGGCATAGAGGCTGGTAATGTTGATAGTGGCATTGACTGCCGACGTTCCAGAGTTATCGCCGGCAGCAGCGCTGTCTACATACCAATCGGTCATTAGCGGAACCTTTCCATAATGACAGTCACGCCGAACGTACCAGACGTCACGGAGTGGTTGCCCTGAATAACGACACGCCCAAACAGGAGAGCCCAGCTTGCGACGTCAGTATTTTTGAATGGGAAGCCAGCTGCGTCGCGGAAGTATGACGAGGCGACATCTGACGATCCACTGGCGCCATATGACCGTGTCAATGTTTCATATACGCGCTCGCTGCTAACACGAGCCGAACCACTATGGAGCAACAGCTTGTAGTCAAACACGTTAACGCTGTTGGCCTGGATAGTTACATCGCGGATGATGCCACGATGACCAATGGGTATTGCGAAATTGAACGCTGAACTGGCGCCTGTTGCGGCAACACCAGATGTTACGATGGTGACCAACTCTGGGATTTCCCGCTTGCCAGGATTGATCAGAATAGCGTTCAGAGCGAGGGCAACGCCCACCGGGAAGTCAGCGCCAGCGTAGGACGCCACATGTAGGCCAAGAGAAGCAGGGTCTGGACACGCGTACACAGGCTGGCCCATCACTAGTGAGCCGACGCTGAGACTGCGCGTTATGCCTACATGGGTAAAAAGGCCAGTGCCTCCTGATCCAACTGACAACCTGCTCATGCCGTGTGCATGCTTCAGATCAAGCGAACGCGGATCATATGGGAACGCATAGCCGGAATTGTTCAACCAAATGATTGAGGCGCTGGCAACTGCAATCCCGGCCAAAGCGCGGAATGTGAACCCGCGCTCTAGTATTTGGAAATTGCTGTTCAGCCCTGTGTCCCAGTCGGCTTGACCGGCCTGTTGGACTTCCAGGTCATTATCATTAGTGAAGCTCATTGGAACAACTCCAGTGACAGGACTTCAGTCACGGGCGTGTGACCGAATGCATTGTGGCCTGCAATAGTGAATCCCAATATTCCGCGCCATGCGCCGTTGTCGGCAATATTCATGGAATTGGAATAAGTGAAATATGGCGAACCAATGTGCATTGATCTGACTGTATTTCCGCCAGAACCCACAACATTGATGTGCCATTCTTTGGAGGCTGGATCAGCCGCAAAGTTTCCATAGTGCTGAGTCCCACCATAGCCACCAAAGCCAAAACCAGTCTTTCCAGCGACATCGTGCCACTTAACCTCAATGTCAATTTCTGAATTGACTTGAGCAACCCGTGTCCCTCTGTACTCATATCCGCTCCATACCCAAAACGGGGTACTTGGCGGGCGCGGCTTATACACAATCCCTTGGACAACATATGTGCCGGCATCAATTGATGAAATGTCTGCGTGATATCCAAGAAGATTATATGGCACCACTTTGTAATATATGGTGCGGCCAATTTGGTCCTCATTGAATGCCTGCGCGAATATGCCACCACCATGCTTATGCCAATAGTCCCCCGAGTTATGAGCATGGAAGTATGTGCCACCCCAGCCACGATAGACTTTGCCCAAACGATATGTGTTCTGGCTCAGCAGTGTAACGCTCTCATAAGCAAGCATCTCACTGCCAGCCCACATTAGGCCAAGGCCAATGGCGCGGGCTGCTGGTGTCACTTCATCAAGCGTGGCATCAAAACTGAATGCCAATGATGCAGGATCGTGGGATGCAGGGAACAATGCAACTTGTACATTGACCGCAGTCTCTCCATTGTTAGGCAAATCCGACTGGAGAACTCCCGCAATAGGATAGGGCTGTGTGTCCAGCACTGGCGCATACGTTGTACCATCTGGGGAAACGTACAAGGTAGCTCCAGCTACGAAGCCATCTGGCAGATAACCAACATATAGTTTGGCAGAGCCAGACTGCTGAAATTCTGGCGGGAGCTCATACATTGTCTGCATGAGCGGAATACGCGCATTACCAGTAAGCTGACTAATGGTTGATTGGCTGGTTGAATCAAACCCGCTGCTCACTTGGAGACTAGAAACGTATGCCAGTTCTTGCACCGCCTTCACTTCAAAGCGTTGCTTGCGCTTTTCCTCCCACCGCGTAATACGGCACTGCGTGTTCAATGTGCTGTAGCTATCTACCAATGTGATGAGATCGCCCGGTTCAAGGTCTTGATCCTTGGGGCCAAGCATGAAAGAATAGATGTCGCGCGCATAGAGATTATTGATCAATGCGCGCAAAGCAATGGTGCGGGCAGTATTCTCTGCCATTACAAACTGTGGCGGAAATTCCTTCTTCCTAATGCCAGTTACATCTTGATCAACTTCATCAGCATCTTCAACTTGGTTCTGCTGATAATCAAGGTTACGATCAATGAAATTGACCAGCACTTTATTGAATGTATCTTGTGGCGCACCCTTGCTAATTGAAACTGGCGGCTCACCTACTTTGTCAATTAGCAGATGGTTATTATCAATGGTCCGAACCGGGGTTGATTGATATTGCTGGACGCCAAATTTGACTGTGCCCTCTGTTGTAATGGCAAGAAAGCCACCATACACAGCTAACAGCAATTCAATTGTGTCGAGTGATCCTTGCTCGCGGCGATATTGCGTGCTGACGAGATAGTTGTTTGCTTCACAAAATTGGAATGCAAACTGATAGCTTGTCTCATCAATATCAGCGTAAGCGAAGCCAATCCCAAATACTGGGTGCGCTAAAATCTCGCGAATAATGGCTGGGGGTGGGATGTCAACACCGCCAGAAAGATTGAATGTTCCAAATTGTGAAAGCCAGGGCGAACCCTTGCTTTCAGCACTTAATCCTATTCCGGTCCAACCACCAATGTACACATATTCTCCAGAACGGAGAACCATGGACATCATATCATAGTCACTAGTAGAACTTGAATCACCAAAATCTGATGGCAAGAATACAGACCCAGAGCCCTGGGCATATTCGCGCGACTGCTCTGTGACAGGGTTCCAAACAAATGCACGGATAGTGAAATAGTTTGGTTCGCTGGCGCCACCCAAATTGAAATCATATTTGTTGAAGAAAATCAAAAAGCCGCCTTGGGGCAAAGCCTCTACAGCAGCAAAGTATTCAAAGTATCCAAGTGCAGCATTAACATTGCCTTGAACATCTTCCCCTTCATCATCAAATGGGATTTCATCAGCATTGCCAGTCCGATCATTGAACTTGTCATTGACAACTACAATGTCAGAATCAGAAATGCTAATTGAAATGAATTTGTTTACCCCTGAGATTGTGTGCTCAATGCTTGTATAACCTTGGCCATCAGCAGGACCAACAGGGAGCCTGAAAATGAATCCATTTGGATAAGCAGCATAGTTATCAACGATGAATGGCACTTTCAAGGCACCAGAAGCAGAGTGCTGATCGCGCGTCGGCTTGCTCACATACACATAGTAATAATCCCTAGCAACCAAAGTCAGGCTGATGGTGTATGTTGGCAGTACAAAACCAATTCTTGTATTGCGGATAAATGAATAATTACCATTGCTGCTATGTGAACCAAGATAGTCCAATTTGGATGATGGAGCATAGAGCACATGCGGAAACTCTCTAGCACCAAATGTACCGGATGATCCAAGATGGTTAAATGAACCGCTAATCAAATTAGTGATTGATGGAAGGCAAGCAAATGCCCTGGCTACCCCACCAATACCATTTCCGCCAAACAAATAAAGCGGGGCATCTTCATCCATAGCACCGCCATGGGTGATAAATCCATCAGTCAAATATGGAACAAAAGTTGATCCGCGCTCATAGTATCCATGACCAATATAGGTCAATCCACCATCTGATTCATTTTGGAAAACGCAAATATGTAGAACTTCAGAAATTCCAATAACTGAATGGATTTTACAGACACTATATTTACCTCCCATAAGCACTGACCATGCACCTATGGAAAGGTTAACCGATCCAGTATCAATGATGCTGCTAATGTTTGGATTGACAATATCAATAATCTGCTGGACTGTATATGCCTGCCTTTGTACCCCTTGAAAATCAATAATTCTGACAACAACAGTGCTTAATGTGCCAGAATTGACCCAACCCAACGTCATTTGGTATTTGGTAAATCCAGCGTGTTGCCATTCAGTCAATGGATCAAGTTCATCAATGGCCCACAAGAAGTCACTTATAGGAGTGATCTCAGCACCACCAGGGCCAATCTCTACAAAGAGTTGTGGCACATTAGGATGGGAGCCTAGCTCCAATTCTTTGAAACCAATCCAAGCGGTATGTGGCCAACCAACATTAAACCCGACCACGCTGGTAAGATGTGTCCAAAACTCATCTACATTACTTGAACCTCCAAAGAACACTCCCTCAGTGAAGTGGAGCGAAGCCTTCTCAGCATTACCAGAAGGTGGTACCAGACCGAAACTCTCACCAATAATAGAGCCGGTGAGCTTCAAAATAGTGTCACTTGATAGGCGCTGGGTTCCAACCCAACCACCATATAATGTGTATGCTTCAGGGACCATACCAAAATGATAAATCAAATCCCATTTGTAGGTATATGCCACTGTGGTAGAGCCGCTACCAGCACCACCTTTTGCCCCCATCCCAGAGCCGCCACCTTTGGCAGCGCCAGCAGGTTGGCTTGATGTCTCTTGCCTAAGTGTTTGGAAATTGTTCTGCCAAACTATCTGCGATGACACCTTATTAGTGCCAAACAGAACTGGTATGGTGACGCCGCGCAAAGCTTGATTAAACCGGGGCATTTCCTCAGCCCCTGGATCAATTATTTGGTTCTGTTCTTGGGTTTTCTTACCAAACAGCCATGAGCCTACAAGCCAGCCAACCGCAGCACCCAATTGCGGCATGCCAACAAAGCCACCAGCTACCGCGCCAGCTGCGGCACCTCCAAGAGGACCAGCAAACTCACCCATTGGTTTTCAGGTCAAAATACTTGACTGGAACAAGCTTCCCTTGGCGGTAGAATTCAGTGATCCTTGTTTCAACCACAGCGCCCGCTCCAGTCCTGCCCTTGGCATGGATGAAGGTACCTTTCTCGGTACAAATTGCGCCGTGGCAAAATGACCTGCCAAACTTAAATACAGCCAGTCCTGCTGGCACCGGGAGCAGGACTTCAGTAACGTACTCTGATATATGTTCCAGGTAAATCTCATTGTTATCCTTATGCACTCCCCAATCCTGTGCGTAGCAATCAGGAAATGGTTTGAGTGGGATAAACTGACAATAGACTGCTTGGATGAAACCACCACAGTCAACGCCAGCCCTGGTCTGCCCCTTATGATGGAAAGAGACACCAATCCAGGTGCGTGCTTCCTTTAGAATGCTTGCTCTTGTTTTGGTATCCATGGGAAAGCCAATGCCCTGCCAGTATTGTTAAACTTGCTCAGGCAATCGGTTATGATCCGCTTGCGACAGCCTGGGAAGATTTCAATGATGTCACCACTTGATACCGCATATGGGAGGCGATGGAATAGCGCCAAAGTGCTCCCGCTGTGAACAAGGATGCTTCTCAGTTGCCCTGAGTTTTGACCAGTCTTAAAGGTGACGCGCCCACGGTCGAAGTGACCGTTGGAATATGCTGAGAGTGAACCAGCCGTAGTTGTGAGCGTGCGGAACTCTGTGGAACTAAGAAGTTGTAGGGAGCGAACTGTGAAGCTACTCGCATCGACGCCACAACCCACACCGCCAAAGCGCCAAACGCAAGTGTCCATATAAGTGTAGTATGGCCATTGTACATCTGCACTATTCCACCTGTTGCGAAGCTGACCGGTGATTGCGTCACGGTTATAGGCAAAGTCGCCCATTCGGCCACGGTAAATTGTCACATTGCCCAAGTCAGGTGAATTGACTAGGACGCGGCGAACAATCAAAGATGCGTGGTCAAAATTATTTGAAACCAACACTGCTGGCAATACTGTGCCAGTATTAGCCATCACAAAGTCTGTGACATTAACACCAAGGTCATTGCTTTCCTCAATGCCATTGACATTTCTACCAGGGAACGGATACCACTCAAATCCGCTCGACACCATGACCTTGTTTGCCACGGTCCAACGAAACACTTGTAGTGCTGTTGTGAACTCAAGCAACTCAGTCAGCTGGATACCTTCCTGCTGGAGCGCGAGCCAGAATGCTGAGGATACGCTTCTCATGATGTTCTAGGCAGAAGCTCCTCAAGCACGAAAGAGCCGTTGAATTGATCCCACAAGAACGATTGCTCTTGGAAATCTGCAAACGCTACTTTTCTGAAATAGTGACCTGAAGCGGAAATGTTATCTGCTGCCGCCTTGCCGATGACCAATTGCACAAAGCCATTATCAAGACTGACAACATAATGAGACCCAGATATAAGAGTGCCAGAAAGAGCAGACACAAAGACCAGATTAGCACTATCAGGAAGGAAGTTCCAACTATGAGCCTCCACAAAATAGAAACCAGAATTGGCAGCAATAGTCGGGCCAGATGGGACCTGGGTGATACCTTGGACCAAATAGTCATAAGGGTCTTTCACCACAAAAGGTTCAGTTTTGCCCTTGCGCTCATTGTAGAAGTTATGGAGGCTCGATTGCTTGGCGCGCCCCATATTGCGAACGGTGAATGCCATGCGAGTGTAGAGCGGTCGATCCCATCCAGTTGTAGCCTGGCGGGCGCCGCTATCATACCTGTAGACACTCTCGTTCCAGCTTGGGACGCGATCCATAGGAAGGGGCAGGGGCGATGTAACAAAGATTGGAAGGGTCATGTCCTGAAGCCCCTATTGAGACGTTGGCGCTGTTGAATTGCTTCTACCAGGGCTGACCCTTCCCTCATGAACAATTCGCGCACACTTCTGGAATCAACAGCATTAATGCTAATGTTCCAGCTACCTGAACCAGCACGCATTTGTTGACCTTCTGTCTCAACACTAACGCGCTCACCAGGAGAGGCCATGAACTTAACCGGGACAGAATCAGTCCCGCCAGTGCCGCCAACAAGGAATGATCCGCCGCTGGCGAAGCCCATTGACGTAGCCACACCAGCACCAATCTTGCCAAGGAAGCCAACAATGCCAGACATGGCCTGGCCTTGCCCAGCATTATCCCCTGTCCCAAAGACGGCCATCATCGCCATCTTGACAAGATAGCGTTCTACTTCCTTGGTGATGTCGCGGTAGAAACTACGCAAAATGTCAGTAGCGTTTCCAGTCTTGGTAACAAGCATGTCAAGTCCAGACACCAAAGAGTTCTCCAATGACGAGGCAATATTGGTGAACATACGGCCCCAGTCGCTTGCCTGGAACTTAGCACGCTCAACAAACTTCTGCCCCTCAATCGACATCAACTCGTAAGTGCGCTTGAGACTATCAATTGCGTTCTGCGCTACATCATCTGGGATCAACCCACCATTTTTGCGCATGTTTAGTTCAATATCGCGCATCTTATCTTGAATGCCTTGCAATGATTGACGTACCTGTTCATTGGCGCGGATCGTCGCAACAGCATATTGGTCATAATTGTTCTCTGCTTGCATGACAAGCGCATTGGTGCGCTCAATCAACGCAGCATTTGTCGCTTCTTGGGTGGCGCGCTGTACTGCAATTGTTGCTTTGAACCGTTCGCGCGCCTCAACAATCTTCTCAGCTTCACCTACTCTCTCAAGTGTTTTGGCGATTGCTTCAAGAGCGACACGTTTTTGGTCAACTGAGGCGCGAGACTGTCTGATGGCAAGCTCAGTCTTTTCGATCTTATCGCGCAAATCTTCAAACTTTTCCTTTGCTTTATCCACCGCTAATTGGATAGGATCAGCAAAACCTCCAAACGACTCAAGAGCGCGATCAACCTCTCTGTTCATGTCACGTAAAGTGACGGCAATTTGAAGGAACTGCTTGTCTATCTTACCGCCAATATTAGCACCGGCCATGCGCTCAAGTCCAGAAATGACTTGCTTGTACTGGCCAGCCGTCATCATAAGTGATACGAGTTCCTTCTGAAGCCCAGCCTTCTTATTTGGATCAGTCTCTTTGCTGATACCATCGCGGACATCACCAATGATCTTTTGCAGTTCACCAAGGCTTTTCTTCTGCTTAGCCACATAAGTGGCCATTGAATCGCCGCCGCCTTGGAGGCGAAGCTCAGCTTCAGACATAGTCTTGTTAACTTTTTGCAGAGCCTTATCTTGAGCGTCGGTCAAACCACCGAACGTCTTGATCTGTTCAAAATTCTTAACAGTTTCTTCGCGCAGCTTTTTGAATGATTCAACGGTCTGCTCGATACTGGCGCGAAAGTTCTGGACTCCCATTTTCTCAGGATCAGGAAGCGCCATTTCCTTTTCCATGGCGCCTTTATCCCAGAACGCCCGGTTAAACGGATTGTTCTGATTCAAGCGGCCAAGCTTGTCATCTGCACGAGCAGCATCCAATCTGCCGCCCAGGCCCATTTCTTTCAACGTCTTATCAATATCCACCTTAGCTCCGCCAAAGGCATCCATGATGCCATTGCGCAAGAACAAGCCAATGCGGACACCAAGCGTTTCAAATTGGTCAGAAAACCAAAGAATGATATCACGAACAATGCGCGCCATATCTTCAACAAGGCCGAGTGCGCCACCAATGAGCGCCCCCTTCTTACCAAAGATCATATAACCAAGCAAGCCGCCAGCCGCAGCATCGCCAAGGTCCAATCCGATGGATGAAGCAGCATCATTGACACCACCAATGAAGGCAGCAATCAATCGAATGATGCTATCCAATTGTTCATGGACAACGCCAAACAAGGCGCCAGCCAACGCACCCTTCTTGCCAAACAAAATGAAGCCAAGAATGCCACCACCAATTATTTCAGCAGGGATGCCACTAATTGACCCAGTCACTGCTGATGCGAGATTGCTGATCATGCTGATTAAAGACTGGAGTGGCAACGTAGCTTTGTATGCCGCCTCAGCAAAGCTGATCAAACGCCGATTAAATGCTTCAATTCCGCTCTTGGCATCTGATGAAGCCAGGTATGCGTTCAACCGGGACAGTTCATCATTTGCCTTTTTGATGAAGGCAGTGAATACGTCCAGATAACCGGAACGCTGAAACAGCAGTGCGAACTTCTCAAATTCGTTGCGCGTTTGCATCAAAGACCCAAGGAAGGTGGTCTTGAGCAATTCGCCAGCCCCGGCATATTTCTTGCCGAGGGTATCAATCATTGCAGTGAAGCCCTTCTCAAACTCCACCCTACCTCGGCTGACATCCCTGATCAATTGGGACACAGAGATACCCATGCCCTCAGCCATGGCACGGATCGCAGTGGGGATCGCTTCACCCAACTGCTGACGCAATTCTTCCATTGAGATCACGCCCTTACCAGCCATCTGCTGGATGGCGATAGTGGCGCGGTTCAGGATGTCAGTGTCACCGCCGAAGGCGGCAATGCCATCAAGCAGTTTTTTGAGAGGCCCGTTGCCCTGGTCATCAACAATGGGATTGATGCCAGCAGCCTTCAGCTTAACGAAGGCATCAGACACGCCCTTAATGGTGTACGGAACCCTGGTGGTCAACGCCACCAACTGGTCCATCTTCTTGTTGGCTACATCAAGGGAGCCTTCAAGTGACGCGAGGCGAAGCGTCAACTGCTCCAACTGACCGGCGGTCTTGAGGAAGGAAACGCCCAACCCCAATACCGCGCCAGTCGCCAGATACTTCAGAGTGCGATCAACATTCCGAAGTTGGAGATCAAAGATTTCGGCAGATCGGCTGGTTGCACCCAGCTTCTTCTCAAGCTGGTCGAGCAGCGCAATTGCCTGGGACCCAGTGGCCTTGATCTGGATTAGGAGTTGGGCTATGGCCATTATCTTTGTGTCCTAATCCGATCCAGTTCCTCTTTTCGCATCAGGTTCATAGTTGTGCATATGATTTCCATAGACCTAATGAAGAAAGCGTCCTGCCTGCCTATCGGGCGGCTATCAGGGAGCCGCGTTAACCACCATCCAGTTTCCTTGACTTCATAGAGGCGAAAGAACCATCCCAGATAGTATGTGCATGACCAATGTGTAGTCGTCAGCAACCCGACTTTTTCAGCCCTAATTGGGAACTGACTTAGTCTGGTTGCTGTTTCAAGTTTTTTGTGTCTGTCTCCGAAGGGGTGGAAATCTCGCACAGCTTGTTAACGATGTCTGCCAACAGAGGCATGAACGACGGGTACTTGGTGACATCCTCAATGCTGAGGCTTTCTCCATTCACATCGTTCAGATTATTCATCTTGGCGCGATGAATGATGATCTCAGCAGCATCTTTACTGATAGCTCGCATTTGTTTCAGATACTTGCCCATGGACTTCTCGTCCACTTTCTCATCACCGTTCTCATCACCAATGACGCCCTTAAATGCCTCCATCAAGTGCATCAGTTCCTCAAAACTGAGTGGCGTCAGTTCAACCTGACACTGCTCAGCTAAAGGAAGTGTGGTATTGTCGTTAAAGTCAGGAGTGTAGATGATCTTCTTGGAGAAAGAAACCTTCATAATGCCCTCTGAGGTTCCGGGTGAAGCTACTTCTTGTGGAGTTCTCTCACTTGAATGCGCCGAGAACTGGTGGCGTAGTAGTCACGTTTGGTGCCAGGACCAATGATGTCGCAGCCAGTGACTTTGTATTCCTCACCGAACATATGATCCTCGGTGAGCACTGCAACATCATGCCCAGCGCCAGCAGAAACTTCAACAGTGACTTTGGTGGTCATGAACGATCCTAGTAGAGTGAAGTGATATTGGTGAGGCGAGCCTCGATCATATAGGCGCTCGTCGGGTCACGCTCAGCCTTGCCGGTGAACGAAGTGATCAAACGATTGGGTCCACCAATCGGGGTGCTCCAAGACAGGAACTTGAACTGCGGAATGTCAATTTCCAACGTAGGGAAAAAGGCTGACGCGGGATTTCCGATCACCATCAAGCTGTTGGTGTTCCGCAGAGTTAGACGCAGAAAACGGTTTTCATAAACAACGAACGCATCATACTCCGCTTGTGAGCGGAATGAAATGGTTCCATTGATCTGAGCGCGCCTGAACTCATTGACCTGGAACTCGGCATAGTTCTTGGTGCCGTCAAGCAGGACAACGCCTTCCAGTGGGATGTTCAAGTTGATATTGATGGCCTCAAAGTTCGTGTTCCCAGCGAGCGAGGACACGCCCGGTCCAGCCTGAACCGATGCCATATCCCACACAAACTTCTTGGACTTGGGAACCGTCATGTCACGGATGGCGTCAATACGAGCAAAACGCTCCACCTTGCGCCACATGCCAGTCGCAACCGATTTGACAAGCTGGCCAGCCTGCACCTGTATTTGGTGCCCGTGTATCTGACCTCCCTGGTAGAAGAAGGCTGAGCCTGTGTCCTTGTACACCATGGTAGTATACACAGGCAAGAAATTGTTTTGATCCACAGCGGTCTGGATCGGAACAAACTGATGCATGAACACTGGTTGACCAGCGCCATATGCGTTAGAGTTGGCGCCCGTGGAACCTGCATTGCAGAGAAGGGTGCCGGATGATTGGCCGAAGGTGGCCCTCATCCAATGACCCCAAGCATCAGGGTTAGGCTCCAGATTGATGTCGCCGGCAGCAGAGTCAATGCCCTTATGAGAGGGCGGAGCATCCTTGTTGCCGGTGATGCTCGCTTCCTCCAACTCTTGGAGTTGGTGTTCGATGCTCTCGCTGACGAAGTCAGTCCAGATGTTGGCAGACCCCACTGAATGGTAGAGTGAGCCAGCTTTGTACAGGGCAACTTGGCCACCAGTACCAGAAGCCATTTGTAGTGCCTCCTGTTACGAAGCGTTTATGTCCGCTTCGATGGTTACAGAGAAAGTGGCCAAGGCAAGATGCCCACCGCCTTGGTCTGGAGTACCTGCCCCAAACTTGATATCTGGCCCGACCGTTGATGTGGAAATATCAACATGGAAGTCGGCATTTCCTTTCACAACTGCCATCGCCCGGTTGAGCAAATTATCACGAACTCTAGCTGCTTTATTGAAGTGAGTAAAGTCGAATGAAACGATGTCGATGTCAAAACGTGCTGTGACGTAATATCCATTTGGAATTGAACGAATTTCCGACGCACCTTCTGTCAAACGGACATTGATAATCGGCATGTGGTCAAGCCGATCCTCCCTATCCATCATTTCGATGAAGAATGAATCTTGCTTGACAGAAGCAGCCAGAGTGGCATCTGCCTTGAGCAAATCCCTTAACGCTTCTTGGACGCCATAAAAATCAAGCACGGAGCCTATCCAACCTTTCTGCCCATTCCTTTAGAGTGACAGACACCATGCTTTCCATTTCGCGTTGTGTTGGATAGACACGGCGGCGAGGAACCTTAACTGGTTTCCGCTTTGTAAACACAGCCAGTATTCCACCGGACTTACTGGGAACAACCATCCTTTTGTGCTGTACCCCACGGACAGAGAAACCAGTATTATGCTGATCCAAATTCCACTCAGTACTCGGCGCATCAAAGTACACCTCAGCTGATGAATTGCTCCACTTCGCCTTGATAAGTGGACGAATGGCGATCAGTGCTTTGCGGCGGCCAGTACGAGATTTTGTCCATTGACTCAGACCGGGCCAAGGCGTATTGCGGCCTTGGAGTGTGATGGTTTCGCGGACATAGTCTCGTGCAGTTCGCGCCAAATCAGCATAGACTTGACGTGGGTTGCTGATTTCTTCTTTGAACTTACGGACAAGGCGCCTGACCGCTTTGTCATCATAGAGGATTGCTGCCATTATGGTGTGGTGGCATCATCGGTGCGCTGGCCCTTCTCATAGTCAGCGCGATCCTCATCCACCCGCTGATCCTCCATGTTGATGACTGGCGAAAAGATACCATGATAGCCTTGCCCAGATGACCACACTTCCTGATCGCCTGTGGTCAAAATAGAGGCGCTTGATATCACCATTTCACCCTCAGCGATCTGCTCCAACATCTTCATCGACCGATCATATCTGTCTTTGACATAGTCGGGCACTTGAGGCAGCTTTTCGACAAGCATGTTGAATAGAGCCAGATCACAAGCAATGTGGGTGATCAGTGGACTTGCCGGTACAGGCGTTTGGTAACGCCGTCCCAGGTAAGCATCCATGATGCCTTCAGCACCATAAATGAACACTGAGTTCACTTCTAAACTTGTGACCTGGAGCGTCTCAGTGCCGACCATTGTGTAGATCGGCTTGTAGCGAGGCAACAGATCGGCATAAGTGGCGTAGCTCATTGCCAGTATCCACTCGTCCTTTTGTTCAGTTCGTCGCGCATGAACTGCTTGAGAGGATAGGCAAGTTCATCAGGATCATCAAAAATGCCAGCATATGCCATCACACCGCCAGTGTCTGGCATTTTGACCATGACTTCAAAAGGGATGCCCCTCCCCAAGATCGTCATGGCCTCGCTGACATATCCTAGAGCTTGCTGATATCCACTCCCGATGTTCTCAAACAGACGGGAATTTTTCTTGTAGAATTGTACGGCTTCCTCAGCCAACTGGCGAGCGAAATTCATGTCCCTCTGTTCGAGCGACCACCGCATCTTATGGATGGTATCACGCAACCAAAGATAGAGCCCAAGCTTACGCTCAGGGTACACTTGGCGATCCCACTCCAAGAATGGGTAATTGCGTTGAAAGCGATCACGACGAACTGCATCATTCACATATCCAACGTGGCCAATGTCCACATTGTGCATGATCATACCAAACCCTGGCCCTCCATTGAAGCCCTTTTCGGCATGTTCATGGACTTTCCCATAGAATGTGAACGATCCATTATTACGGAACAATCGGGCAGGCTTATCAAGCTGTGCTGGGGTGCCACGCGGATCGACCGTAAAGTGGTGCTGGTGGATCGCATAGCTGTCAAAGGCATTGTTACGCAGATAGCTATACCAGGCACCTGGCGACAGATACTCGTCAGTGTCGATCCAGAAAATCCAGTCACCATCAAGACCTTGCGCGGATGTGTTCCTGGCATCATCAAACCCGAACTTGCCCGGTTCAATCTTGGGAACTTGAACAACACGCATCTCAACCCATGGATGCTGAGTGGCCCAATTCTTGATCAGAGATTGGGTGTTGTCTTGGGACGGACCAAGTGCAATCTGAATTTGCTGAGTATATCGCCCAATGCTGTTGAGAGTGCGAAGGATGGTTTCCTCAGAATTCATAGCGATGATTGCGGTCGAAACAGTTTGCCGGCAACGGTGCTGCTTGGCCTTCTCCAAAGGATCAATGGCATAGATCGGCTTGTGGTCAACTTGATAAATGTACACAAGATGACCAAGAGCGCGACCATCCACCCCATGACCGATGGTGATATTGGCCATTTGACAGTGTTCTTTGTCCGCAAACATTTTGCGGATCATCCACTTGTTGATATGCCAAATGTGAGCGCGCCAGCCCCATTGGTTGATGTCATACAGCCCGATAGCTTCCCAAGGACCGGATGGCACTGTGATGATGATTTTACCCCCTTCCTTGATGTGGCTCTCGATTTCCTCTGTCAATTTCCAAGGCTTCTCAACATGCTCAAGAACCTCAGAAACGACTGCTGCATCATAATCGTTACCAGCAATATCCTTGGGCCCAGTCACCAAGTGGAATGACACATTCTTTAGACCATCTTGATCAGCATATTTCTGAGCCAGAACAAGATTGCTCTGGGCGAAGTCGTGCCCAAAAAACAATTTGTCAGGAAAATGCTTGGCCAATCCAAGGATGATTGTGCCTTCAGCGCACCCATAGTCAACCACCTTTGATCCAGGCGGCAACTGAGCAATTGCTTCTGCGATAGATTTGAAGCGATCAGTGTTCTCCAAATTCGGCTTGACACGTGCCCCCTTGGCATCTTCGTTCTTGTAATAACGCTCATAGTAATCAGCGAACGTCTCGCGCCCGAACAAGTAAGGATACCATTGCTCCACGCGTCCGATCAGTGTACGCACACCTTTCGTGAGTTCCCTGGGCGGTAGGCTGTCGGCGTATGCTTTCGCTGCTACAACATCGCTATCCTCGATGAGCGAGAATAGTTTGCTGTAGGCAGAGGGCTGTAGAGGCTCTGCCCAAGAAGCCATCTGCTTTGCCACATCATCCCAATAAAGGTCTTGGCGCTCGCTCAAGCGCCGCTGGAGTTCGGCATACTCCGAGGGATGTTCATGGAGCCAACGTATCTTTGCTGCGAACTCAATCGGAAGCTGGGTTGAACTGCCATACGTCCGATCAGATTGAGGCCCAACAAAAACTGCGTCGCCCCCCAATGTCTCAGGTAAAGCGCCATGATGGGTGCAGATGAAAGGAAGGTGCTGCTCAATAGCTTCGCGCGCAAGGATGCAGCTAACTTCTTCAAAGCCAGTAGGGTAGACATATGCCCAAGTCTCCGACATGAGTTGACGAAGTTGCTTTTGAGTCAAGCTACCGAGCATTTCCACGTTCGGCATTTGCTTCATGCGATTGAACAAGAACTCATAATAGCCACGCATGTGCTCAGGGTAATTGTTGTACATGCAGACTTTGAGCTTGAAATCAGGCAGTCGATCCATAATGCCGCCTGGCTTGATCAAATTGTCAAGACCGCGCTCAGGGCGTGCGGCATAAAGCAGCGTTTTGTCTTGACGTGGGAATACCTTGTCAATGTTCCACCTGCTGATACCATTGCGAGTGGCGCGAATGTTAGCCAAAGGGTAGCCAATCACTTTGTGGATTTGCTGACGGTGGTATTCGCTTACTGTCCAAATCTCATCAAAATTGAAGGCATGCTGTAAAAGCATCGGCGTGTACTGATGATAGGTTGCCAAATCATGGCACCATAGCACTGCTTTCCTTGCCTGATGCGGAACACCAAACAGGCGCGGATCACGACTAACGATCAGCAAGTCAACTTCGGTGTTTGCAGCAAATGGGCCATACGCCTCAATTTGGACGTATCGCACCTTATCAGGACCAATGGACCCAGATTGAATGAAGTCAGGGCGCCCTGGACCGGGGAGATTGCAGAACAGTGTGACCAAATGGCCCAAAGCCCGCAATTCTTTGGCTATCATCAGAGCAGCAGTCTCGCTGCCGCCGAGCGAGAAGTGGTCGAGAGTGTTCGGGCCAAAAGCCAAGCCCGGAGATACGATGGCGATTTCCATTAGATGCCCCTAAAGGAAGTGGGCTGGGAACGACGGGGCATCGTCATTCCCAGCCCTACCTGCGCAGGGTACGAAAAAGCCACAGAGGATGCCCCCTCTGTGGCTCATTCTGCTTACGGATCGAGCGAACTGACGCGAATGGCCAGATCGTTCGACACCACCTTTTCGTCCTGGTAGTAGTTGATCTCCAAGCCATAGCACTTGCGCTTGGCATCGAACGGATACCGTTGGACGGCCATAGGAGTGCCGAACAGCGGGCTGGTCCACCGGAAGGCGTTCAGCCACGTATCGGTCATCATGCCCGACAGGTTCTCGATGTAGGCGAACCAGAAGTTGCCGTTGCCGGCCCAGATGTCGGCAAAGGTGCCGCCCTGAGGATCAGCCTCAGCTGACGTGTTGACCTGGGAAAGCGGAGTGATCACCTTTCCGACACGGAAAAGGCCCGCCAGTTGCTTGTTGTCGGTGGTGACACCGCCGCGATCACCAAACAGGATGTCACGGATTTGGTCGTTCACCGCCAAGCGCCTGTGGAGCTTCTCTGGGATGATGGCCGTATTGGGATAGCGGCCAGTGATCTGCCGAAAATTCTCGCGCCAGTCCAGGATGTTGGTCAAGATCGGCACCGCAGGGCCGACCCAGCTGGAGGCTGCCACGAAGATCGTCGCCACGTTCGCAGACGCCACGCAAAGGTTCGCGACACGGACCTCATAGTCCAGCATCATCTTGTCCATGACGAAGTTGCCGGCATTCGTCGCCCACTGGAGAACGCTGTCGGCGTTCACCTCATCCTCGACCGGCCATTCAGTGCCAAGAGCATAGTTCTTGGCCATGTAGCCGTCCGAAGACACAGTCATGAACACCTTCTTCGCCTCGGTCATTGGGGCGCGAAGGGTCAGGCCAGCTTCGTGACGATACCACTCAAGGTGGCGGAACTTGTAGTAGATGTTGGACTGCTTGTCCACCGGAGTGACAGGAAGCAGTTCATCAGCCACGAAGCCATACGGGCGCCGCCCAACAACAGTGTTGGAAAGCGGCACATCAATATGGAGTTCGCGACCAGTGGAGGGAGCGGGCATTGTGGTGACCTCCTGGTTAAGCGATGGCCGCGCCGGACAACACGTTCACCAGCAACTGGCGCTCCAGTTCGACAGTGAATATGGACCCGGAAACAGCAGAAGTCATTGCGCGACCCATCAGCATGAAGGTCCCAGTGTGGGCAGCGCCCGAAGCAACTGGCGTGAGCCAGCCACCGGACTGGACCTTGAGCTTGTCGCCGATGGAGACGGCCACGGCAGCAATCGCCTGTGTGGTGCCCCAATTGACGACAGCGGCAGCTTCACCAGAATTGGGAACATTCTGGAGGATGCCATAGCCCTTGTCGAGCGCCGACAGACCAACTTTGCCGTTTGAATCAAGCTCAACCACCTTGTACTTGTGGCTGCGCAGATCGGCAACGGCCTCTTTGGTGACGGCGCAAAATTCGCCACGATAGGACATGTGTGCCCTCCTTACTGGGTGGACAGGGCGTAGCGGCCCTTGAGGTCAGGATCAGCAGCCAAAACCTGCTGCATGGCATCACCATACGACAGCTTGGAGTTGTCCTTAATGGCTGCCTTGGTTTTGGCATCCACTTCCTCGGCCGCAGTGGCATAACTGCCCTGAGCAGTCTTGCCGTCGCCCTTTTCCTTCAGAGCTACCTGGGAGCCAAGGCTCTCAAGCAACTCTTTGAACAGGACAGCGGTTGACTTCTCACCTTCACCAAACTTGATGGCGCCGGTGTTGGACATGAACGCCATGGCCATCGCTTTGTGCTTCGGAAGCAACTTGCCGTCTTTGATCGCCTGGTCCACAATCATTGTGGCTTCGGCAACGGCAGCAGTTGCTTTGACCGCCTTGACTTCCTTCTCAGCAGACTCAGCGCGCACCGTGAGTGCGTTCCGCTCTGCTGTCAGGTCTTGGACGGTCTTGTCTTGCTTCGCCACGACCTCAACGACTGCTTTGTCCACAGCCGCCTTGATCAAGGCGTCCATTTGCTCCTGACTGAACAGGGGCAGCTTGGGATCGCCAGGCATTTCGTTCTCCTGATCAATGACTGTAAGGTCAGCACCTTCCGTTCGCAGTGTTGGTTGGCGCTCTGCTGTGAACAAGGCATTGGCAATACCCGCCAAATCCTTGACTGCGGGCATCTCAACACCCAAGAGCGCAACGGCAGAAAGGACTTTTCCCCACTTCCTGCCGTTATGCTCGAATGATGCGTTGAGATACACTTCTGAACTGACGTTGTGATACCGACCAGCGCGGATCAAATCCATCAGCATATCGGGCACATCCACAATATCTGCGAACAGCTTTTTGCCGTTACGCCAAATACGGCTGATCCAGCCGAGGGTGGGGATGCCATCTTTTTGGCCGAACCATTTCTGAGCATCACTATGGCCCAGCTTGAGGTGCGGCTTTACAATGTTGCTGCCTTGGAGCCCGTAGAATGACTCAACGATGCCATCCAAATCTGTCTCGGTCACAATGACGCGGCCAGTGGAAGCATCCCATGTGCCAACACCAAAGATTTCCAAACTGCGGATTTCACCAGGCATGTGTGTGAACCTATCTCAGATGAGTGAAGAAGGGAAGCCCTGTTTTTTGACTATTTGTAT
>Ga0210377_10000739_pt1 | contig 31241 bp, 22 predicted proteins | sample PLM4_65_b1redo_FD_155480 | JGI IMG/M metagenome (GOLD analysis project Ga0210377, IMG submission 155480) | Groundwater sediment microbial communities from an aquifer in East River, Colorado, USA - PLM4_65_b1 redo | ecosystem: Environmental > Terrestrial > Soil > Riparian zone | place: USA: East... | reverse complement strand
CCCCAATCGATTCCCGCTGACTGTGGCGTACTATCAGGCGCTTTTTGGCGGCAATCTGGGTTTCGATCTAGTAGCTGATTTCACGTCAAGACCCAATCTCGGCCCGTTCGAATTCAATGACGACAATGCAGAGGAAGCATGGACAGTCTATGATCACCCGCGCGTCTTCGTGTTCAAGAAATCGTCACGTTACACCGCCCAGAGCGCCGCGGCTATATTGGATAATGTCGATCTTGCCCACACTGAAAAGGTGATCGCCAAAGATGCCGTTGGCGCGCCGGTCGTCATCCCCATGCCCGTGCTCAAAACAACCTCTGTCAAGGAAACACCGGGCCCTGTGGTCACAGAGACACCGCCTGGCGCATCGCTGTCCGAGTTCTACCGGAACTTTCAGTCGCTAACTGTGATAATCTGGTGGCTGGCTGTTTCCCTGATCGGCTGGTTAGCCTTCCCAATTCTTTATACGACGCTGCCCGCCCTTGATGATCGCGCCTATCCGCTTGCTAGAGCCTTTGGGCTGCTGCTAGCGGCCTGGCTGGCATGGATGCTCGCCAGCCTCCACATCGCGGCGTGGGGATGGGTAGCAGGGGCAGTTGCTTTTGCGCTGGTTTTCTTGTTGTCTGCCATTCTGGTCTCTCGCAATCGAGATGAATTCAAGGCATGGTTGCGCGACAATCGACGCCATATTGTGTTTGTCGAACTCCTATCCTTGATCTTGTTCGGCTTCTTTGTGCTGGTGCGGCTGGGCAATCCCGACTTGTGGCATCCTCAATTTGGCGGCGAAAAGCCGATGGATATGGCTTATCTCAATGCAGTGTTGAAATCTGAGTTCTTCCCACCTTACGATCCGTGGTTCACAGGCGGAACGATCAACTATTACTATTTTGGATTTGTGATTGTTGGCCTGCCAATCAAGCTACTTGGGATACCAACGACCATTGCCTATAACCTTGCCTTGCCTACCATCTTCTCTATGACTGGGGTAGGCGCGTTCTCGGTGGCATATAACATGGTGGCGACCCCAAGCAATAGCGCGCCGCGTCCAGACTTGCTCACAGCAAATTCTCAATCGCCGGGTCTGTGGGCGACCTTAAAACGATGGCCCCAGGTGTCCCTGGGTGAATTGACCGCAGCCTTCAGCAGTTCGATTTTTGCTCAAGATGATTCCTCATCGAGCGCATGGCAACCCTACCTTGCGGGCGTGGCCGCGCTGCTCTTGGCGGTAGTGCTGGGCAACCTCGACCAGATTCGCACCCTGGCATTTGGGCTTGCTGAAGCAGGCTCTGGCGAGACGCGCTGGGCCAACACCTTGCTCCCGCCACTGAACGATGTTGCCGATGGCATCAAGGCGGTTATAGTCGATGGCAAGTTGCTTCCGGTGGGGCTGGGCGAGTGGTATTGGAACGCGACACGCCTGATTCCCGTTCCAATCAACGAGGCGGGAAACCCAACTGAGGTCGGCCCGATCACGGAATTCCCATACTTCACATTCTTGTACGCCGACCTTCACGCGCACATGATTGCTATGCCGATCACGCTTTTAAGCCTTGCATGGTGCGTGGCGCAGATTCGGGCGGCGGGCCAGGCCAACGCTGACAACCGGCGCAGCTCGGTTGGAAGCGCTATAGGCGCTCTATTGATCGGTGGGCTATGCATCGGCGCGCTGCGCCCAACCAACACCTGGGACTGGCCGACCTATTTATCGTTAGGCAGCGCGGCGTTGATGCTGGCGCATTTTTATCGTCGCGGTGATCAACGTTCTTTGTCTGCATTGCTGGCAGCGGCTTTGGGTGCTGCTCTATCAGGCGGCGTGGCTTATGCGTTTTTTGGAACTCCAGACTATGGCGATCCAACGACAACGTCTTTCACAATTCCTGTGACATTCGCCTTCGCGCTGATTGGCTTGCTCATAGGATATGGCATAGGTTTGTCATTGGTTAAAAACCGCGCCGTAGATGAAACCAGCGCGCAAGAGGTGTTTCATTTGTGGGTGACCCTGTTAGGCGGGTTGGCGCAAGCTGGCATTCTCGCCGGGCTGACTGTGTTGCTTTTCCTGCCTTTTGTGCTGACGTATCAACTGGGCTACACGAGTTTTATCCCCTGGCAAGGCTCGACCACGCCTGTGTGGGCTTACCTCGATATGCTCGGCCTGTTTCTGTTTATTATTGTCTCGTGGATGATCGTCGAAACGTGGGGCTGGGCGCGGGCGACTTTGGAGCAGCATCCTTTCAAACGAGCTTACTGGCTGCCTTTGGCTTCGATGATTGTTCTGTTTGCGCTCGTGATTGCGGCCCTTTTGTCGAGCAACTACCCCATCTCCGGGGTGGTCGCGCCGCTAGCTCTGTGGGCTGCCTTTCTTTTGTTGCGCTCCGCGCTCGCCATTGAAAAACGCGCGGCTCTGGCGATGCTGATATTCGCGCTTGCCCTCAGCATGATCGTGGAAGTGAGTGTTCTTCAGGGCGACATTTCCCGGATGAACACTGTCTTCAAGTTCTATTTGCAGGTCTGGCTGCTGATGGCGGTGACGGGTGGCGCGGCGCTCGGCTGGCTCTGGCCGTTCATAAGTCGTCTTAGCGAACTGCCGCGCACGGCATGGTCGGGCGCGCTGGCCGTGCTGGTCTTTCTAGCGATTCTTTATCCCCTGCTGGGAACGCGCGCCAAAATTGAAGATCGCTGGTCGCTAGACGCACCTCAAACTTTAGACGGCATAGCCTTCATGCCGCATGTCGAGCGTTTTGAGAACGGCAAGGCGTTCCCGCTTGCGCCAGATTATGACGCGCTGCGCTGGTTGCAGGACAACATCGCGGGGACTCCTGTCATTCTTGAAGCGCACACAGTCGAATACAATTGGGGCAACAGAGTGACGGTCTACACGGGACTCCCGGCGATTGTGGGTTGGAACTGGCATCAGCGCCAGCAGCGATCCGCTCAGAGTGACGAAGTATGGGCGCGGGTGAACGATGTGGACACCCTCTACAATACTGTTGATCTGAATTTGACCCGCGAGTTGCTTTCAAAGTATGACGTTCGCTTGATTATTGTTGGCGAGTTGGAGCGAGCCTATTACGACCCCGCTGGGCTTGCCAAGTTTGAGGATATGGCTAATTCAGGAGCGCTCAAAATTCTTTACAACCATTACAACACGCTGATCTATCAGGTGGCGGAGACGCAGCAATGATCCACGTCGCGATCTGGTACCTAGTTGTCATGGCGTTAGGTTTCTTGGCGTGGCCGCTGGCCTTCCGGCTGCTGCCGGGCCTTGCTGATCGCGGCTATGCGATGAGCAGGGCGTTAGGATTGCTCCTGGTTGGATACTTGTTCTGGACGTTGGGTAGTTTAGGTTTCCTTCAGAATTCGGTCGGCGGCATTATTCTGGTGGCGTTGCTGGTGGCTGGCCTTTCCATCTGGGCTTATCGCACTCGTTCGGATAAGGCAGAGTCGCTTCTGTCTTGGGCCAAATCGCACGCCAGTTATGTTGTCACGGCGGAGATAATCTTCGCGGTGGCATTCGCATGTTGGGCGGTTGTTCGAGCCTACAATCCGGAGTTGAACAGCACGGAACGGCCTATGGAGTTGGCGTTCCTGAATAGCGCCGTTCACAGCCCAAATCTGCCTCCCCTTGATCCGTGGTTGTCAGGCTACGCCATCAGCTATTACTATTTTGGCTATATTCTGATGGGCATGATTGCCAAATTTGCCGATACGCCAGTCAGCGTCGCCTTCAATATTGGCATTGCCCTGCTGTTTGCCTTCACGTTGCTGAACAGCTACGGGCTGGTTTACAACCTTAACATGAGCATTGAGCATGACCGCAAGCCATCGGTTAGCGCGCGACTGTTCGCCTTATTAGGGCCGCTATTTGTTGGCGTCATGGGCAATTTGGAAGGGCTTCTTGAGCTAATTAGGGCTTTCAACCTGCCTTTCATCAGTCAGCAATTTTGGGCTTGGCTTGATCTTGAAGATTTGACCGAACCGGTCACCCGAGTTCTGTGGCCGCCTGACACATGGCGTTTCTGGTGGTGGTGGCGAGCGTCGCGCGTGATCCGTGACCGTGATATCGCAGGCGTGGCGATTGGCCTTCAACCTATTGACGAATTCCCGATGTTTAGCTTCCTGCTTGGCGACATGCATCCGCACGTGTTAGCCTTGCCTTTCGTCATTCTGGCTCTGGCGTTGGCGTTTAATGTGCTGTCTCAGAAAGATTCTCTGTCCCGCCCACAAATTGCCCTGTATGTGGTCGCCTTTGGCGGGCTGGCTTTCTTGAACACATGGGACTTGCCGATCTACCTTTTTATTCTCGTCGCCGCGTTGGTTCTCAAGCAATTCCGCGCTGATGGGCAGAAGTTTGTATTGGCCAATATGTGGAAGCCAGCCGCTACAGGCGTCGGTATTTTGGCTCTGGGAATAGTGGCCTATGTCACATGGTACATCGGGTTCACTTCGCAGGCGGGCGGGATTCTGCCGAATGCCATTTTTCCCACCCGGCTGCATCAGTTCTTTATCATGTTCGGCCCATTTCTGATCTTGATACTGATTTTCCTGCTAGATCGTCTACTACGGCTTCGCGGCGCGCCTCAGTTTGGCAAGGCGGCCCTTGCAGGTTTTTGCCTGCTTATAGCTCTCATTCTTGTTATGACAGCGCTTGGCTACGCGGCTATTCGCGCCGAAGCAGGAGCCCGCGCGTTTGTTTTGCAGAGCGCCGGCTACAATAAAGAGGGCTTGACAGACGAGCAAATCAACGCCGTTCTACCGGACGCGATCAGCGCGGTGGTTGAGAATCGATTGTTGCATCCACTGACCCCGCTGTTCTTGACTATCATCATCATTGGCGCGCTTGCCGTTCTGGTGGCGCGACCAATCTCTGGCAGTGATGAGTCGCCGCCAACTGCCCCGTTCGACTTGCCTACCGGGTTTGTCTTGATCCTGATTGTGGCTGGGGCTATGCTCACCTTAGGGCCAGAATTCGTGTATCTGCGCGATCATTTTCAGCAGCGCCTCAATACAGTCTTTAAGTTCTATTATGCGGCATGGTTGCTGTTCGCAGTGGCTACCGCCTTTGGCGTGTACGCAATTGTCAGGCAGAGCAGCGAAGTCGGCAAGATCGCCATTGCCGTGATTGCTGCTCCGCTGGTTGTCGCAGGGCTGATCTACCCTGTGTTTGCCATTCCCGCCAAAATGGGATCGCTCATCCGCGCCGACAATGCGCCGCCCCCTACCCTTGACGGAATCGACTATATCCGCCAAAACGCGCCATCTGATTACAAGGCGATCATTTGGCTGCAAACGAACGCCGAGCCGGGTTCAATGGTCCTGGAAGCGGTTGGTGGATCATATAACGCCAGCTTCGGGCGCGTTTCCAGCGCGACCGGGTTGCCCACCCTGATCGGCTGGCCTCAACACGAGAGTCAGTGGCGTGGCGCGCTTTTCGACGAATTGGCGGGCGGGCGCGAGGGCATTGTGCGTGAAATCTACAACACCACCAGCGTCGCTCGCGCCACACAGCTTCTCGCCGAAAATAGTGTTATTTATGTCTTTGTCGGCACGACCGAACGCAGCGCCGCCTACGCTTCGCCCATAGGTCTGCAAAAATTTGATAGGTTCTTGACCGCCGTGTTCCGCGACGGCGACACCGTCATCTATCGCGCCGATCAACCACTTGCTGAGGAAACGCCATGACAACACAGGCAAGCCGAATTGAAGCCGCGCCGGCAGCCCCATGGCAGATTGCGGTCTCGGTCGAGGCGTTGGCCTATGCGGCAATAATTGTTGGCGCTTTGCTGCTGCGGGGCTTTGGATTGGGCGATGTCCCCTTGTCACCCGCCGAAGCGCGTCAGGCTGCCGCCGCATCCCATCTGCCATCCCCCGCAGATGTCGGTGTCGGACAGATAGATAGCCTGCTCATCTTTGGCGGCGCTGCCGTGGCTTTCGCGGTGGCCTCCCCTACCGCAGCCGCCGCGCGCTGGCTGCCCCTAATAGCCGGTCTATGCTTGACGCTGTCGCCATTAATGTTCCGTGAACGGCTGGGCCGAGTTCCGACGCTGCTGGCGACACTCCTTTTGGCGTTTTCGTCGAGCGCGATTGTCACGTCGCGCCAGATGACTGGCGTTGGGCTGGCGATGCTGTCCGTTCTGATCGCGTTAAAGTGTTTGGATTGGCATCTCAGCTCCAAAAATGTGGCTTCATTTGTCGCGTGCGGTGTGGCTCTGGCGGTCGCCTTGCTCTCCGATTTTGCCGCGCCGCTGATAGCCGTCTCGGCGGCTTTGGGATTTGGATTCGCCATGCTGACCGACGAGGAAGGCCAGCTCACCCGGGACGTTGTCCGGCAGACGTGGGAGCAGTTGCCCTGGCCGGGCTTTCTCATCGGTTTTATTGCCGCGTTGGTTGCGTTAGGGACGCTGTTCTTCATCGCGCCACAGGGATTGGGCGCGGCGGCAGATCTATGGGGGCGGTTTTTCAGTGGAATTTTGATCCGGCCCGCCAATACGCCTTACCTGGGATTGGTGATTGGCGTTTATGAGCCGCTGCTCGTTGTGTTCGGCTTGATCGGCGCATGGATTGCGTCGCAGTCGCCGCAGCCCGTGCTCCGATTTCTGGCGGGATGGGGCGTCGCCTCGCTGCTGGTCAGCCTGGTCTATCCGGGGGCGCTGCCCGTCCATGGTCTGTGGAGCGCTGTCCCGTTGGCTGCCCTGTCCGCGATTGCCTTAAGCGACCTGGCCCATATCGAGCATGACGCCCCACGCTGGGCAGTCTGGGCGCACGCCGTCGCTGTTGCTGCCACGTTAGCCATGATCTTCAATCGCGTTAGTCATCAGTTGCGCGCTCCTATGACTTTGCCAATATTCAAAGATGTGGTATCAGGCGTGCCCGGTTTGAGTGTCCAATTAGATATGGTCTGGCTGGTTATAGCCGCTGTGCTGCTCATCCTCTTCTGGCTGGCAGTCGCCAGCTTCTGGGAGCCAAACGCGGCGCTGCAAGGGCTCGGATTGGGGCTTGCTCTGCCCGGCCTTCTCCTGATGCTTGGTCAGAGCGTGTCGCTGGCTGTCGTTCGTCAAACCAGCCCTTATGAACTGATTAACCCATACCCCGCGCAGGATGGAGTCAATCGGCTCGCGGCGACTGCGCAGGAGATCAGCGAGATTGCTGCGGGCGACAGACGCACAGCCAGCATCACCGTTCAGGGGCAGGCGGACAGCCTCGTAGCTTTTGCCTTGCAGAGGTTCACCAATATCACCTTTGTCGAGCGCCCCACCCCGAACATCCAATCAGTGATGGTCATCACGCCCGCGGATGGATCATCACCGTTTCTTGGCTCGAGCTACATCGGCCAGGATTTTGTCGTCGCCAGCCAGTGGGACTTCGCCTCGTTGGACGCTAATCAGGCGTTGTTATGGTTGCTTTATCGCGCCGCCGATTCTTCCACAGTCCGGCAAGAACGTGTCATATTGTGGGTGCGCGAAGATGTCTACCGCCTCGTTCCGCAAGACACTAATCGCTGACGGAGTCAATAGTGGGGGCATCGCCAGATTCGGCGTGTATAATCTCACAGGCGTTGGGGATCGGCGCCAGAGCATGACATTAGACACTCGACCAGTTGATGAACAGGAAGCGCCGATGATTCTCGCCGCAGCCCAGGGCGATGACGCCGCCTGCGCTGCCCTCTACCAGCGTTTTGTCCAAGCTGTCTATCGGTTGGCGTATGGCGTTCTTTTGAACCAGCAGGACGCGGAGGAAGTCGTGCAGGACAGCTTCGCGTATGCCTTTCACAATTTGAAGAACTATGACCCGGCCCGCAGCGCCTTTCGGACGTGGCTTTATACCATCACCATGAGCCGCTGTCGCAACAAGCGCCGCCGCAAATGGCTGCCAACGATCACATTGGCGGAAATCAGTGAATGGGTAGCCGGCTCTGAAGAGCCGCTTGAGGGTGTGGCGGAGGCTCACCAGACTCGGAGCGCCGTGATGAATGCGCTGCGGCAGCTTTCCCCGAAACTGCGCGAGGCAATTATCTTGCGCTACTTCGACGGCCTCAGCTACCGCGAAATGGCCGATGTGCTGGATTGTCCACAGAAAACAGCCGAATCGCGCGTCAGGCTGGCTCACGAGGCGTTGCACAGCCTGTTGGCGAAGCATTCGGGAAGTTTGCTGGAAGGGATTCCCGGCTATGACAAAACACGTTGATCGCCTTTTAGCGGCTTATGTGGAACAACAGCTTGACTCGCGAAGAGCGCGTGAAGTCTATCTGCATACTCAGGAGTGCCCAGAATGCTTTGACCGCTTGCTCAAGCACGAGCAGGTTTCGCGTGAATTGCGCCGCATGGCGCAGTCTGGCCCAACGTTGCCGGCGGGTCAGGTTGACCGCTGGTATCTTGCCATTCGTTCGGCGTCGACATCGGCGACAAGCTACTCTCGTCGCCCGGTATGGCTGCCAGTCATGATTAGTTTGATAATAGCCCTTGTTCCCGTGACATTGGAGTTGGCCGGTGTCAGCGACTGGCATCCAGTAGCAGCCACTTTGACTTTGACAACCACGCTGGTTGAGCCTGAACAGACGGGCAACATGCCGCTGTTTGCGGTCGGGGTTCCCCGACCAATATCGGATCGCGCGGCGACAAATCTGGTCGCCACGCCCCCGCCCCGCGTGGCGTTGCCCCTTGCTCCCGCGCAGCTTGCGCCATCCCAACCTTAATAACAGCGCACAGAGGAAGATTATGGCCGTTAGTCGTTCCACCACAGACATCGTTTCAGCGCCGCGCCCGCTCGTAGATTTTGAGCCAGTTCTGGCTCGGTTTCTCACGCTTGATATGGAGCGCGTCGCTTATTTGGCGCTGTTCATTCTCGCCATAGTGTCCCGATTCTGGGATCTCGGCGCGCGGGTGATGAGCCATGACGAAAGCCTCCACACCCGCTATTCGTGGGGCTTGTATCGCGGCGATGGCTTTCAACACACGCCATTGATGCATGGCCCGGTGCTGTTCCACATGGTGGCCCTCAGTTATCTACTGTTCGGCGACAGCGATTTTTCCGCGAGGATTTATCCGGCTCTGCTGGGCGTCCTGATTGTGATGTTTCCGCTGTTCCTGCGCCGATGGCTGGGCAAGTGGGGCGCGTTGTCCGCGTCGTTCATGTTCTTGATCTCGCCCATGATCCTGTACTACTCGCGCTATATCCGCGAGGACATGCCTGCGATCATGGGCGCGCTGATCATGGTCTTTGCGATCTGGCGTTATATCGAAAATCGACAGTTCAAATATCTCGTATGGTTGGCCTTCGGTCAGTTCTATTTGTTTGCCTCCAAAGAGGTCTCGTTTATTTACGTGGCGATCTTTGGGAGCTTTTTGACCTGCTATTTTGTGTATCGTCTGCTCGGTTCCAAATGGAACAGCCGCAGGCTCTATCTTGCGTTCGGAACACTGATCATCGTAACGCTGCTAATACTGGCTGCGCTTGGGACTGTATTGGTAAGCGCCGGGGCCGTCAGCGAAGTAGTTTCGGGAACGCAAACTGCCGCGCCGCTTGATCCAACGGCAGGCGCGATAGCCACTGAAACAGCTCACCCGCTGAACCTTGCCCGCGATCTACTGACAGTAGCGCTGGCAGTCGGCATCGCCGCCCTTGCCGGTGTTGTCATGGTGGGCCAGTGGCGCAACCTGCGCCGTTACCCTGAGCTTGATCTAATGGTCATCATGGGCACGTTGATCCTCGCCTCGCTCACCCCGTTTCTGATCCTGCGCTTTGGCTTTGATCCGATGAGTGAAACGGCACAAGGCATCCAAACCACCGTCTTGTTCACGCTTGGCACGCTTCTCGTCAGTCTGGTGGTGGGCCTCGTCTGGGGCATTGTTCCTCCCAAAGTTCAGGTGGTCGCAGTCCGGGACGACAAAGCGCCATCAGACAGCTCCGGCGCGCCGGAAACTGTTGACGTCCCCCCCGATTTGTTGGACTGGCTGCAAGCCTTTGTCGTGAATCGGTGGTTTGCTATCGCAGGGCTGTATTGGGGATTGTTCGTCTTTTTCTTTACAACCATGTTCACCAACGGGGCAGGATTGGGCACAGGCGTGATAGGGTCGTTGGCCTATTGGCTGGTCCAGCAAGGGGTCAAGCGCGGCAACCAGCCGGAATACTACTACCTCTATCCGATGCTTCCGCTGTACGAGTTCCTGCCGGTGATCCTGACCCTTGTGGCAGCGGGGATAGGCATTGCCACGCTGGTTCGACGTGTGCTCAAGGAATACGGGTGGCCTTACTTGCCGTTCGCTTTCCCCGGAACACGAATACGGGAAACATTCATCGACGCATTTGTTCGACGTCTGCGCAACGAGCCAGTCGAGCAAGACGACAGCGCGGTAGATGACTTGAACTCGGTTGAGACGCCGCGACCTGAACGCCAGTGGCTCGACCTTAGCGCGCCCATAGCCTTCCCCTGGCAAGCGTTCACGGGTTTTTGGATTGTCGCCAATCTGGTCGCCTACAGCATCGCGGGCGAAAAGATGCCCTGGCTCACAACCCATCTCACCACCCCAATGATCCTGCTGGGCGGCTGGGTGTTAGGCAAGGCGCTAGAACAAATCCAATGGCGTAAGCTGATCGAGACCAACACATGGATATTGTTCGTCCTTATCCCAATGATGACAGTCGCCTTGCTCCGTGTGTTCGGCCCTGCCTGCGAATTCACGCCTGCTAACCTGCTGTGCAATACCATCATTCCGGTCAATTATCAGGCTGGTTTCGGGGGCTTGCAGACTACGGAGCTTTACCCAACTTATGCGTGGGTCGCTGCGCTGGCGGCTTTGGTAGGGCTGGGCATTCTTGCGGCGCGCTTTGTTGTCCGTATCCATTTCGGCCAATTCTGGCGAATGATCATGCTGTGTTTGGTGGGTTGGTTGGTCTTCCTCACCATGCGCGCGTCGTGGCGCGCCGCCTACATCGACTATGATCAGGCCACCGAATTTCTGGTGTATGCCCATTCATCTGGCTCAGTAAAAGAAGTTATGTCCAAAGTTGAGGAGCTTTCGTTGCGGACAACCGATGGCTATGGCATCCGCGTCGCTTATGACGATAAAGTGTCGTGGCCGATGTCATGGTATTTCCGTGACTATACCAATGCCGTCTTCTACGGGGATCAGCCCACGCGTGGAGCGCTGGGCGACGCGCCGATGATCATCGCCGGGCCAACCCACTGGTCGCAGGTCGAATCCTTGCTAGGAGATCGTTATTATCGGTTTGAGTACATTCGCATGTGGTGGCCCATGCAAGATTACTTTGATCTTGAGGAGAATGGCGCTAAGGATATTGGAGACTTTTTCTCTAACCCTCAGCTTCAACGCGGCGTGTGGGAAATTTTCTATAACCGCGACTATGCCGCCTATGGCAGCGCGGTCGGCAAGAATTTCGATTTGAATCAATGGCCGCTGGCGGACCGAATGCGGCTGTATGTTCGCAAGGACACCTTTGCGCAAGTGTGGAGCTACGGCGTCGCCGCCAGCGAAGCGGCTCAGGCTGTTGACCCCTACGCTAAGGGCGTGAAACCGCTTGTGCCTGATCTCACGTTTGGTCTGGGCATGCTCGGCCATCCGCATGGAATGGCAATCGGCCCGGATAATCTGTTATACGTGGCCGACTCCGCCAATCACCGTATCACTGTGTTTGATCAGAATGGGCAGTTCATCCGTTCCATCGGCAAGTATGGTCTCGCCCCGGAGACTGATGTGTTGAACGAACCCTGGGACGTCGGCGTCGCCCCCGATGGTCGCGTTGTCATCGCCGACACCTGGAATCACCGCATCGTGGAATTTTCCCCGGATGGCAAATATCTTGCGACACGCGGCTATCAGGGGCCAAACATTCTCACCGACCCGCTCGCCTTCTGGGGGCCGCGCGGCATCGACGTTGATAGCGCCGGCCTGGTTTATCTGGCCGACACTGGCAACAAGCGCATTCAAGTGTTTGACGCGCAGGGCAAGTTTATTCGGCAGCTTGGCAGCGGCGGCAGCGCCGATGGTCAGTTGGACGAGCCAGCCGGAGTTGTTGTCAGCAAGAACACGGGCAATGTCTATGTGGCCGATACATGGAATCAGCGTGTTAGCGTCTACTCCGCTACCGGAGACTTTGTGAAGCAGTGGCCTGTCGATGCGTGGTTTGCGCAATCCAATGAGCGACCTTACATCGCATTGGATAATCAGGATAACGTCTACGTGACCGACCCGGAGGCTTTCAGAGTGATCGTGTTTGACAAGGATGGAAAGTTTCTCTATACCTTTGGCGATTTTGAGACAATCAAGTTGGCTGGCGGTCTGGCGATAAACGATCAGGGCCAATTATTTCTATCGGACACAGGCGCGGGGACGATCCAAAGATACGACATAAATATCAATTCTATCGCTCCATAAGCCTTTCTAAATCAGCAAAACACCCCGCTTGTTGCGCGAGGTGTTTTGCTTCTCTCGTAAAGCCGGACGCGCGTCCTACCCGCCAAGTCTACGGCTGATCGATTCAACCTGCTTGGCTATGATCGTCTTCGTGGATTGGTCAGCGTTTTCGCGAGCCAACTCGGCGGCGCGCATCAATGCGTCGCGCGCCGCTGGCAACGCGCCGCTGCCCATCAATGCCAGCCCCATTCCATAATGAATATTGTAATCGTTCGGGCTAAGTTCCAGCGCCCGCTTGAAGCCTTGGATGGCTTCCGGGAACGCCAGCGCTCGCTCATAACTCCATGCCAGATTGGTGACCAGCCCAGCGTCGTTAGGGGTTAGGCGCAAAAGCTCATGATAACGATCAATCGTTTCCTGGAGTTTGTCGGACGTATGCATGTGTTAGCCTCGATTGTGATGCGCTGTGAAACTCAGCCGCTCTGATATCACAAAGCCGGACTTCACTCGGCCACGAAATGGATCGCGGTTCGCGTGATGCGGGTGTCAATCGGGTCAATATCCAGCGCTTGAATGACTTCATCAGGCCGCGCCGTTCCCCGGCCCTGCGACAACGCCAGAGTCATTTCAAGAATAACATCCAGCGCGCCGATAACGCGCAATTGGTCAACCAGTGGCCGCAGATCATAGGGTTTGTCGCGCCTCACCCGCAGGCATTCGGTAAGCCCCATGAACCATTCGGTTTTTGCCTTCAGCCAATCTCGATCCATTTTGCTCTTGAAACGAACCTCATAAATGGCGCGATCTGTAATCGATTGCAGCGCAGGGCCGTGGATGTCAACTGCCTCGACTGCCAGAGCTTGAAGCCCCTCAGGCGACGCATCGGCGAGCCGCGCGCGGAATTCCTCAAAAGACGCCACCGACTCGGTTAGCCAGAAATCAACCAGTTCACAAACGCTCTCGTGTCCCAGCGGCAACCCGGACGCGAGTTGAATCTTCGGGCGTGGGTTGAACCCCTGCGAATACACCAGACGCGCGCCAGCGCGCCTGAGCGTCCTTTCCCACAACCGGGCCAAATCGAGATGAGAGATGTAGCGAAGCGAGCCAACTTTGGCGAAGCGCGCCCGATACCGAAAGTGGCTTTCTGCAGGGTCGTCTGGAACGGAGAGCCGTTCTACGCTTTCAACTTCATCATCGACGTGAGGTGAATCTATCATGGGGCCCATGGCCGCTTGTTGGTCAGCCGCTCGCCTGCGGTGCGCGGTTTGGCGTCCAACAGCCTCAGCGTTGCCTCCAAAATCCCCGCTTGCGCGTCTCGTCCCGCCTTCTTCGCTTTCTCCCACTGCTGAGACAACGCCTCAAGCCCTTCTTTGAACTGGTCAGGCGCGCTGGATCGTTGGAGCATCTTCACAGCCTGATTAGCCACGTCAACATCTCCGCGTCGGTGAGCAATGCCCGCGATAGCTGAGATCAACGCTTTGGTTCGCTGTGGCTCCTGCAATCGATCAATGAGCGTGACTGGCTCCAAGGCTTCCAATGGCTTGGCGACGGGATCAACCAGCGCCGCCACCAATGTTTTCGCGTCCAGTTCGGGCAGCGCCGCCGCCCAAACTTCCAGATCGCCTTCTCGCTGGCGTGTCACCAACGCCTGATAAAAATACTCCCGAAACTCCGGGTTCAGCGCGTCCGTGCCATCCATCGCTGTGCCCAAAACGGCAGGCAGGGAATCAAGCATCGCTTCAGTTGCCTGCGGTGTGGGATCTGTTGCGAGAATGTCGATGAGCGACACCATCACATCCTGATTGTAACGACCAGGATGCTCCACCATGCTCTTGAGCAGCGACACCAGCGTTGATGTCCGGTCATAAGGGTTGCGGCGCGACAAAGCTGAAAGCGCCGCGCGATGCACTTCCGCAGGACGATCGGCATTCAGGATTAGCGAGGACAACGCCGCGATATCGAGTGCGTCATAAGGGTGTTGGTCAGCCATGCCGTGCGGCTACCTCTCTCATTCACGTTGATACACAGGCCTGCCCATGTTATATCAGGTTTGGCGTTAAGAGGCCAGCGCGCTCTCTTTGATTTCGACTATCGGAATAACTGCCGAGCTTCGGCGTTGCGTCTTAGGCACAACCGGAGGGCACTCCCACGCTTCAACCGGAGTTTCGCTGCGTGTCTGCGCGAACTTGGGCAAAATCCCGCATGCAAAGCACTGGTCGCGACAATCAACCCGCGTTTCCGCGTTCACGCTCATGAGATAATCTTGCGCCAGAAAACGCTTCTTCACTGCCGCGTCAATATGCTCCCACGGAAAAACTTCATCGATGCTTCGCTTCCGCATGGTGTAAAACTCGAACGTCAGGCCCGCCTCGTCCATTGCCTGCGTCCACGCGCCATGTTTGTGATGTTCCTGCCACGCGTCGAAGCGGCTGCCCAATTGCCATGCGCGGTGTACCACAGCGCCAAGCCGTCGGTCTCCCCGGCTCAACAGCCCTTCCAGCATGGTTTCATTCGGATTGTTCCAGCGCAGGCGCAGGCCCGGCGTGTTCAGTTCGCGCTTGAGCAGCCCCTGCTTGGCGACTATATCTTCTCGCCCATCCATAGACACCCACTGAAACGGCGTATGTGGTTTCGGAATGAACGTGCTGACTCCAACATTGACGCTGGCCTTGCGTCCATGTATCTTGCGACCCTCGGCCAATACTGCTTTAGAAAGATCGGCGATTGCTTGAACATCCTCCAGAGTCTCAGACGGATGGCCGATCATGAAATACAATTTGATCGTGCGCCAGCCCCGGCTGTAGACAGCCCGCGCCGCTTCCAAAACCTGATCGTCTGGCACATACTTGTTGATGATGTTCCGCATCTTTTCCGTCGCCGCTTCGGGCGCGAAGGTGAACCCGCCGCGCTTATTATCTTTCAACGCTTCCATCAACTCGACGCTTGCCGTCTCGATGCGCAAGCTGGGCAGGCTGATGCTGAGATGTTTGCCCGCAAAACGCTCGCCGACTGCTTTGACCAATTCGATAACGTGCGTATAGTCGCTGGACGACAGCGACAGCAACGCGATCTCCTCAAATCCGGTTCGAGCCACCGCTTCTTCCACCGCTGCCACCACCTCGGCGACGCTGCGTTCGCGCACCGGGCGCGTGACCATCCCCGCGTGGCAAAACCGGCAGCCGCGTGTGCATCCCCGCATAATCTCAATCGGGATGCGGTTATGCACCGTGTCAATGTTGGGCACGATAAAACGCGTCAGCGGCGGCGGCAGGATTGGCACGATCCGTTTCAGGACGATGTTCGGGGCGGCCTCGTGAATTGATCGGATTTCGGCCAGCGTCCCATCGACATGATAGGACGCTTCGTAAAATCGCGGCACGTACGCCCCTTCCACTCCGGCCAGTCGCTCTAGTTGTTCCGAGCGAGACAGGCCGTCGCGCTTCATCGCGCCCACCATAGCCGCGATTTCAATAATCGCATCTTCGCCTTCGCCAATCACGAATAGATCGACAAAATCAGCTATCGGCTCAGGGTTGAAACACGCGTGCCCCCCCGCAATAACAAGCGGCATGGTTTCATCACGGTCAATGCTCCACACGGGCATCCCCGCAAGATCGAGCGTCTCAACCACATTGGTATACAACTGCTCATAAGGCACGGTCATTGCCAGCACATCAAATTCACGGACGGGATGTCTGGTCTCAAGCGAAAACAGTGGAATCCCTTCCCGCCGCATAATCGCGCTCATGTCAACCCAGGGCACAAAGACTCGCTCGGCCAGCATGTCCGAACGGCGGTTGATCAGATCATAGAACGTTGCCAGTCCGAGGTTGGGCGTTCCAATTTCATAAATATCGGGGAATGCCAGGGCGACTCGAATGTCTACCGCTTCCCAATCCTTGCGGATGGCATTGTATTCTCCGCCTACATATCGTCCGGGCTTTTCAACCGAAACAAGCACGCGTTCGAGAACCTGCTCTATTTCTGTTACAGTCATTGATAACATTAACGCCTGTCTCTCTAAACATAAGGCCGGATCATCTCCGGCCTGAGCTTCAACAGTGGCAGACGGCGCCTGCCGTGCCGACACGATTAGCGTCTAAGGCTTAAACACCAGCCTGACGGCATCAAGGACAATATTGCGCGTCCCCGACTCTTCTACAGTGACATTGTCCAGATAAACATGCTGGCTCGCCTCTATTCCGGCAAGGAAATAGTAGCTGCCCAGATAGACCCATTGGTCGGGCTTAGATGATTGGTCAATCGTTATGGCAGGGGTAAGCGTTCCATTGGTGTAAATGCGATACGACGCAGATCGGGTCATGTTCTGTCCTGCGGGCACAAACACATACAGATCATAGTACCCGCTCTGAGCAACCGCGATATTCCATTGAATATGGAACGTTGGTTTGACGCTCCTGTTCTTTACATATCCGTACGCGCCTGATTGCCCTCCTGTGTGAAGAGCCGGGCCGGGGAAACCTTCCCACACGGCGCGTTTGTCCACATTGAACTCAATCAATTGGTCGTTCGGGCTGGCAGTGGCGCCAATCGCTCCCCCATCGCCGCCGCCGCCAAAACCTGCCGGTGGGACAACCTGCGCCGTCGGATTTGGATTTGAGCCAGACGATGATACGGTTCCAAACAGGCTGGGAGTCCGCGTCGGTTGGGGCGTCGATGATGGCGCTGACGTTGGGCTGGGGCCGGCTGTCACCTTCGTTGTGGCTGACTTCGTTGGCTTTATTGGGTAGTACCCCGCGTAGATCGCAGCCCAACCGTTGTGCTGAAAATACTCAACTTTAACTTGATGTTTTCCCGCCGTCATCGTCTTGTCGACTGAATGCCAGTCGCCCGACTCCTGATCGTGCCATTCGTCGATCACGAGCTGCCCGTCAACCCACATCCGAACGCCATCATCGCTGCGCGCAGCAAAAGTGTAAACGCCTGAGCCAAAATCGTCGCTGATGGTCCAGCGCGCCGAATAATTCTCCCGAACAGTCCATCCTGAAATGGGAGGATCATAACCCCACTCAAAGCTGATCATCGGATCGTCACGAGTGTACGAAGGCGCGCCAGACAACGTCCGATTCTGGAAATACTGCCCCTTCCACGGATTGCTCTGGCTGGCGAGACTGACACGCGCCGAAGACAGCGAAATTCCGAACAGCAGCAGTCCCACCGCGAACCCGACAATCAGGTAACGTTTCAGCATAAAAGCGCTCCGTTCAAAACCATAATACTGTCAATGATTGCGCTAAGATTATTTCGCGTTTCTATGATGCTAGTGTAGGCGCTTGCCGTCAAATTGTCAATGCTATGGGGCGGCGCGCGCCAGCAATTCTGCGACATACTGGTCTATCGCTTCGCGTGTCAGCGGGCCAAGATGTTTGGCCCGCGTCACGCCATCCGCGTCGACCCAGATCGTCGTTGGAAACGCGCGAATGTCATACTGATCGACAATGCTCATTTGTGGATCAAGTACGCTGTCGAAATGAGCGTTTAACTCTGCAAGGAATGAATTGACCAGCGCGCCTTCTTCTCCAGCATTGACTCCCAGAATAATTAGGCTATCGCCTGCGTGACGCTGCCGCGCTGCTTCCAATTCTGGTATTTCCGCCTTGCAAGGCGCGCACCATGTCGCCCAGAAGTTGATAGCGACCGGAGACCCTCGCAAATCGCTCAAACGAATTAGCCTCCCATCCGGCGTCGGGGCGGCAAAATCCGGCGCGTCTTGCCCAATGGCGATCTTTTCGGGAATCGAATCAATCGCAGAAGCGCTGCCCTCACTGCCGCCCAAACCTACTGTCAGAGCCGCCATAGTCATGCCGAGCGACAGTCCCCCGATGATTAGAATCAGCGCCTTGCGTTTTGTGCGCGCGGGATTCGGCTCGCTAGCCGCAAGGCCCAATCCCGCGGATTTCATGGTATCCATTGCCCATCCAATCCATTATCTGCTACTTGCGCAAGTTCCTGCGTCGCTAACCAGTATATCCATAGCTCTGGCGCGCTGTCCGTTCCGCCGAGGCGAAATCGTTGCATTAATATCGCGTCCCCGTCGGGGTTCCAATGAAACCCGCTGTCATTATATTGCCGGTCGCTCGTGATCTCCACGACGGCACGGCTAGCGACATCGAGCAGGGCCAGTCGCGTGCCCATTCCGTCCCGCCGATCCAACGCGCGTCTGCCAAACGCGATGGTCTCGCCATCTGGCGACCACGCCGAGTATTGATCCTCTTCAGCGTCGTCAATGAGCGGCGTTGCCTCGCCGCCAGGCTGGATCTTCCCCAGCCACAACGCGGCAAAGAATTGCCCGCCAACCGGGCGAATATCCGTGAACGCCATCGCCAGCCCATCCGGCGAGAATGTCCCGGTTTGCCCCATCTGGCTCGGCAAACTGGCGACACGGCCTGTTTTGATCTCCACAACGCGAATCGCAGCCCGGTCGGGGTCAAAAAAGGCCAGGCTGCGGCTATCAGGACTCCAAACGATGTCAAAACCGCCTTGCTGGGTGTCCTGAAACAACGGAGTGTTGCCGCCCGTGCCAACATCATACAACCAGATTCGCCCTACTGCGCCCTCCCCCGACATGGTGAGGTCATGCCGTTCGTAGGCGATTGTCCGTCCGTCAGGCGACCAGGCGGGTCGCCCACAACGCGCAGGCGCGCAGTTCGAAATCCGACGCGGATTCTTCCCATCTCGGTCGATCACAATTAACTCGGCGGCCTGTTGAGTTTCGTTGACCGCGACAACCACATTTGATCCATCCGGGCTGGGGCTAAAACTATCCACGCCCAATGGGTTGGTGAAGATAGAATGCGGGTTGTCCCTGCTAGACGAAACGATCCACAAGGAGGTCACGCCTTGATCCGCGGGGTGGAGATACAGAATATCCGCCAATCGCGGCTGAAATGACCAGATTACCGCGTCTTTCGTAGGCCTCCCCAGCGATGACATGGCAACTGCGCCCAACTGAGCCACATAGGTCGTATCCGGTTGTAGCCGCTGGCGCGGTTGGAACACAAAAGTGTTCCCCTCCCAATGCGAGTCGCCGGGCAAGTCGGGCTGAATAGTAAATCGCGCCGCGACGCTGGCAACGTCCATCGGCTGGCTGAAAGTGATTCGGATCGATGTCGCGGTTGCCGGGCGCGATCCATCGGCGGGTTCAAGCCCTATGATCCCTGCCCCCGCCTGATCGCCCCCTGCCGCAATTCCCGCAATCGCCGCGATCAGTGCGACTATTATTCCGAGGACAATCCAATCAAAGCGTCGCATGTCGATTTTCACGGGTAGAGATAAGGAGGTTCTGGGGCTTGAACAGGCGCCACGTCATCAGCGATCAGCACAGGCAGGGCTTTTCCGCCCAGCGTTCCCGAATGGAATGTGCCTGTGACTCTTGCCCAGCTATTGGCTGCGAACCGGGAACCCTCATTCGACTGGACGACCACGCCGACCGCTACCGCGTCTGCTACGCAGCAAACAACCGCGACTCGCGCAAGAATGAACTGGTCCGCCGCCATCCGCGAATCTCGATACACAAATCCGATCACGTCCGCCGCTTCGCCGTCCAGCGCTGACGCCTCCGGCTTGTCATAGATCGCCATCGCCCAGTCAAGCGTTGTGCGTTGTTCTGGCGAGATCAACCCTCTCGACGCTTGCGCTCGCGGCAGGGCTGTGACTATCCCGGCAACGCCTGATTCTTCCGCGCCAAGCGTTCGCGCCGGAATGATAGTCCCCAGCGCCATTGGCATCGCCATCAGCAATAACGGCCACAAGCGCGCCCCGGCGGGCGCATTATCCCGGCTAGGGGCGATTTCCGGTCTGACAAGGCTGTAGGCCCCCGCCATCAGAATGAGCGCGCCTACCGCAAACAGCCACAGCCACGCCAGACGCGGGCCAATCAGGTGGTATTGTTCGCCGCTGACTAACAGATTGGCATAGTAGATTGCCATCAATATCAGGAGCAGAGCCTTGAGACGATTGAACGAGCCTGATGCCATTTCGCGCCTCACCAGCTTAACCATAGATTGACAATCACGGCTGCTAATATCGTCAGCAGCAGCGTGATCACAACCAGATAAGCCACTGCCTTGCCTGTCAAGACATGCGCCAGAATGGGCAGGCGACGGATATCCGCTATCGACCCAAAGACAAGAAAGGCGATAATCGAGCCGCTAGTGAAACCAGCGCGAAGCGCCAGCGACGCCAACGCGTCCAGCGGGGCGCCGTTAGACTGGACAAACCCCAGCAGCGACAGGGCCGCCACCGATATGACCGGGCCAGCCCCGACGCTCGCCAGCGCGGCGCGCGGCATCATTGTCTGCGCCACCGCCGACAGCAACGCTCCGGCTGCCAGATACGGCCCCAATTCAAAGAATTCATCGCCCGCCGCCCTAAGCGCTCGTGTGTGCCATCGCTGCCCCTCAATCATAGGTTGATTGACGCTGCCTTGTTGATCATCCGGCGCGCGCAAGAGTCCGTCGCCCTCGCCATTGAGCGCGAAAATCAGGCCCACAACGAGGGGGATAGCCACGCCAAGCGCAATCCGTGTGATCGCGATTGGCCCTGTTCCGTAAGCCGCAATCGTGGCGGCAATCGCAATCGGGTTGAGCAAAGGCGCGGCCAGCAGGAAAGCGATCCCCGCCGATGCTGGCAAGCCCTTGCTCATCAAGCGTCGCGCCACCAGCGCTGCCCCTATCCCGCCAACCGGCAGTGCCATCCCCGCCGCGACGCCTAGCAGCGTGACAACTAATCCGTTGCGCGGAAGGATGTCTGCCATCTCATCACGCACGAGCAAAACATCGATCAACCCGGACGCCAGCGCGCCGAGCAGCAAAAACGGGACCGCCTCGACAAAACTACTGCCGAGCCGGGTAACAAAGATGAGAGCCGTGTCAAGAATCATTCAATCCCATAGGCGCATCGCGTTCTGCGCGCACGCAGATTATAGCGCGCTCATGCCACGCAAATTCGCGGGGCTTCATGGAAATTGCGCCAGCGCTTATCTCGCATTCTATCTAATGCTATAATACACGTCTTGAAGCCACACCCGGGAGGGAACGTGCAACTTGCGCAGGTTGGTGACACCGTGCTGTTGGTCAATGAAAGAGATCGCCGTCGGTTTGTCCGCAAGTTAGAATCTGGCAAGTCGTTAGAGACGCATCGCGGGCGGATCAAGCACGATGACCTGATCGGCCAACCGCTTGGGTCGGAAGTCAAGACCCATATGGGCTTTCGCTATTATTTGTTAAGCCCGACTACCGATGACCTGATCACCAATCTTATTCGCAAGACGCAGATCATCTTTCCGAAAGACGCGGGATATATTATCATGAAGCTCGGCATCCAGCCGGGAACGCGCGTCGTTGAGGCTGGAACAGGCAGTGGCGGGTTATGCGTGGCTTTTGCGACCATCGTTGGCGAGCAGGGTCACGTATACTCTTATGAGATGCGGGAGCAAATGCAGGAGATTGCCCGCCAAAACCTGCGCCGAGCGCGGCTGTCAGAGCGCGTGACGCTCAAAGTGAGAGACATCCGTGAGGGTTTCGACGAACAGGACATGGATGCAGTGTTTCTGGATATGTTGGCCCCCCACGAAGTTCTGGGTCAAGCGCGGGCCGCCCTGCGAGGAAGCGGCCTTCTGGGATGTATCGTGCCAACAGCCAATCAGGTGATAGACCTTCTCAAAATGTTTTACGCCAGCCCGGACTATGGATTTATTGAAGTTGAAGAAATTATGCTAAGGTCGTATAAGCCGATCACCGCCCGTTTGCGGCCTGACGATCAGATGATCGGCCACACCGGGTATCTGGTTTTTGCGCGCGCCGTGACATCCTCGCCGCGCCACGATGAGGGCGTTGTTTTTGACACCGATGATCAAGCCTCATACGATGAGGAGGAATAGATGATATTCAGCCGTTTGCGAACCAATGGCAGGTTAATCTGGTTCAGCGCGCTGGCCCTCGGCGCGGTGTTGGCTTGCGATCTTGGTGGCCCTCCCCCGCCCGCCGCCACAACCCCGCCACCAGCCGCTGAGGCGACCACCCCGCCTGCCGGGCCGACAGGCGTGACGCCAACGCTTCCCGGCCAGTCCAGTGTTGCGCCGGGAACGATCATGCTCGACCAAACCACTGCGATTAGCAAAGGCAGTCGGATAGCCATGTCATTCGACGGCAAGGCCGGCCAGGTGATCGGCCTCGATGTCACTCTGGTAAGCGGCAAGCCGCGCTACGATTTTCATCTGGCAGATAAGTTCGGCAACTTTCTTGCCAGTTTCACCTCTGACCCGGCAAATCTTACCGAGACTCTGCCGGAATTCACGCTTCCGTATGACGGCGCTTATCAGATTTTCCTGATCGGGGCTGACGACAGCGGTTCAATCGAAATGGTTGTCACGGCTGGCGACAGGGCTACGGGCGGTGGAAGAATTACCGAAGTTGGCAAAAATCTTGGCGGGCTTGCCAGTGCTCCACGCACGTTCCACACCTTCTACTTGACCCTGACTCAGGGCGAGGTCGTCACTATCGCCGCCAAGGCCAATGTCGCCGGAAGCCCGGACACCAGCCTGACGCTGTTCGGGCCGGATGGTCAATATATCACGGATGCGGATGATGTTCACGCCCCGGACGATTTGGACGCGGTTGTGTCTGGCTTTACTGTTCCAACTTCAGGCGATTATGTCGCTATTGTCTCCAACAAAGGCAGTGAAATTGGCGCATATACGCTGGCGGTTAGCCCGGACACTGTCCCGCCCGAAGCGCAGGGCGCGCCGACAGTCGTATATGACACCGATTACCCGCTGGGCCTGTTTGATGCCAGCGTGGCGTCTGTGACTTTTGACGGGACAATCGGCGAAGTTGTGCGTATCAAGGTTTCCAGCTTGACGCCGGGCGTCAGCGCCGATTTGTACCTGTTCAGTCCTTTCGGGCAAACCATCGCGTTCGCGGTGTCATCAGACAAAGGCAAGAACGTCGCAGTGAACGAGGCCCAGCTTCCCTATACGGGCCGCTATCGACTGGAGATCAGGCCGACAGGCGATGGGCAGGGGACATTCCGCATCGACCGCTTAACCGCTTCCGACCTGACAGGTGGTGGCGTGTTCGGCGCGAATTCAGCCGAGTCGTTGCCGGGGCGCGTTACAGCCCCCTCTGTCTTCCACTACTATCAGTTTAACGCCAGAGCCGGTGATAAAATTTCGCTGGCGGTCTACTCAGTCAGTGGTTCGGGGAAACTCGAGATGGGATTCGCGCTCTTGGGGCCGAATGGCAAGCAGATCGTGTTCGCCGACGACTCTGATAGCGAGTTCCCGCAGGACCCGGAGCTTAAGGATTACGTCATCCTGCAAAACGGAACGTACACGGTTATTGTGTATTCGTTCACCCCGGCAACCGGGACTTACGATCTGGAATTGCGGCGAAACTGACCGCGTTCCGTTTTCTGACAGTGACACATTCTTTATGAGATTTGATATGGCGCGCAAGGTCAGCCCGACTGTGATCGTCGGGCTGATGCTTGTCGCGTGCGCATCCATGTTTCCCTCTAGCCCCGGCCCGGCGACTCCGTGGCCGACGCTGGCCCCGCTCGGCGAATCAGCCACAGGGCAAGTCATAGGAGTGGAAAGCCAGCCCCGGCTGGTCAAGCGATTCCGCGCTGACATTATTTCCGGTGTGATGTCGGCCTACCCGCTACCGGGTCGCGCCGATCTGCCTATCCGTGTCGAAGTAGTAGTTCTGTCGGGCAATCTCGACCCGCGAATTGAGATTAACAGCGCGGCGGGCGATCCGCTGGCGGATGTGAACCTCGCGGGCGAAGGCGCGCCAGAAGTGATCGGCGAGTTCCAGTTCCCGGTGGACTCAGTCTACGAGCTTGCCTTGGGCGCGGCGTCCGGGGCCGGGCAGGTGGGCGTATCCATCTATCAGCTTGCCGGGCCTGATACTGCTGGGACGGCTGCCACCATGTCCCCAGCCAAAACGCAGGTTGGCGTCTTGCGCCAACCCGCGTCGTTCCAGTCATATCATATGCCGCTCGAAAGTGGCAGCCGCGTTGACATTCAGGTGACAGCCGCAACGCCCGATCTTAGCCTGCGCCTGGCGTTGTTCGACCCCGATGGGGAAAACACTCGCGCAACGGTGGACACTTCGGGGCCAAATCCTGCCATATGGAACTTCCTGCCGTCGAAAACCGGCGCATACACCATTATGGTCAGCAACCGTGACGAAGGAATGGGGGAGTATTCTCTGACAACGGCCCCGTCCACATCGGGCGGTAGAGCCGTGATCGGCTCTCGCGCGGTGTTGGAATTGGGCTCCATGCCCCGCAAGAGCCTATGGTTAACGATGGATGGGATAGCCCTTGATGGCGTGACTGTTGAAGCGCGCCCGGTGGATGCCAATCTCGATCTGGCAGTGGCAGTGTCAGATCCCTACGGTCATTTGCTCACCCGCGTGAACAGCGTTGGGGCCGGGGCTAAGGAGACTCTCGATCTGGTTCAATTTCCGTTCAGCGGGCCGCACCAGATCGAATTTTCTGCGGTTGGGGGCAGCGGCGAGTTTCAATACTATATCCGTCCGGTCAGGCTGGTTGACGCTAAAATCGGCGGCAAAATTTATCCCGCAGGGCGCGCCGAACACGGAGAGTTTTATGGCCCCGGCTCCGTGATAGTCTACAATTTTCAAGCCGAAGCTGGCGATCTGATTGGCGTTGACGCGCATGCCACCGCTGGCTCTGGGCTTGATCTCGGTTTCGATCTGTTTGACCCGGATGGCGAGAAACTGCTTACGCGTGATGACGACGTTGGCAAGGACCCAGTTCTCGACCGGATCGCGCTGCCAAAATCCGGGTCGTACATGCTGGCCCTGTGGAACTACGCCGACTCCACTGGCCCGTATGAAATCTATGTGACCACGCCCGAAGCCCCATCATCTACGCCAGACTGACACCCAGAATCAGAAAGGGCCGAAGCTATATCGCCCCGGCCCTTGTGATCGTGCGGTGATGCAGGAGGCGTTAGCCTTCCGCGTCCTCTTCCTCCGGCTTGCGGGCCGTGATAACTTCCACTTCAGCCGATGCCGCGACCTCCAACTCCTCTTCGGCGGTCATCATCGCCTCAGCGTAATCCAGTTTGACAACCAGATCGTCAAGCGCCGTGATCACCCTGATGTTCTCAGGCAGTTCCAGATCGCCCACCAGAATCTGCGCGCCAACGGCCAACAGCCCGCTGATATCCACGTCAATGTGCGCGGGTAGGTCGCCGGGCAGGCACTCAATGTGGATCGTGGATGTCGGGTGAATGGCAATGGCTTCCTTGCGCATCACAGCCGGTGACACGCCCACCAGATGCACAGGGATTTCGGCGCGAAGCAGTCGATCCATCGACACTCGATAGAAATCGACGTGCATCAGGCCCCCGCGAATCGAGTCGCGCTGCACGTCACGCACCAGCGTTGGAACTGTCTCGCCGCCAAGTCCAAGCTCGATCAGATGCGTTCCGCCTGCCTTCAATAACGTTTGGCGCAGTTCGGGTTCGTTCACGAATATATTGATCGGCTCAAAGCCGGGGCCGTAAACCACAGCCGGTATTTGCCCAGCGCGACGGTAGCGGCCTACTTTCTTGCCTACCACATCGCGGGTGGCGGCCTCCAGCTTGAATGTCTCGCTCATATTCATCTCCTGGCTTTGCGCCGCGGCCAGTCGCAACGCGGCTCACGGCCTACGAATCTCTCGCAATTGGCTGCAAACAAAACGGGCGTCTGGTTCTCGCCCGCCAGCGGCTAATTGTACCGGGCTGACAAACAGGCGTCAATAGGCTGGACATAATGCCAGATTTAGGCCAAAATAGGGATGGAAACGCCCGTTGCCTGTTTGCGCTCTTCGCAGGTAGCGCTAGACTGATGGTCTGCGTTGAGATCGAGTCTGCCCCTTTTTTGAGCGTCACAACGAAGGATGCCCTATCTTGGCTCCAACTATCATGGTTGTTGACGATGAAGTAGGCGCGTTGACGCTGATCGGGATTATGTTAGAGCGCGGCGGTTTCAGTGTGATGAAATCGGGCGACGCCTTTTCCGCCCTCAATACGCTAGCCTCGTCCGTTCCTGATATGTTCATCCTTGATGTCATGATGCCGGGCATGGATGGCATTGAGTTGTGCCGCAAAATTCGCGCCCTGCCCGCTTGCCAGACTACGCCCATCCTCATCTTGTCCGCGCGTGGAGACAATGAGGCCAGAGAGCAGGGCCTCGACGCGGGCGCGAATAGCTATTTGTCAAAACCAATCCTGCACCACGACTTGATTATCAAAGTCAAAGAATTGCTGGAACTCTGATATCCGCCTTTTGCGATTCACTGCCCCAGCCCGTAGTTCGGAGAACAAGAGCGCCCTATGGCAAAACTTCTCTCGACGGCGTCCTGGCCTGACGATGGTCAATCTTATCCAGAATACCCTGTCGATTTTCAAATCGTAGTCAGCGAGTCGGCCCCTGATTTGCCCGCCGGGTGGATAACCTGTCGCTTGATCACACAGATTCAGCGCACGGTGGAAGCCGAAAAACACCCGCTGTTTGAAAGCCAGAGCCAGATTCTCGCTCGCGACCTGACACGGCTGGCAGTGGATATTAAAGCCCTGCTTCAGCAGCAGCAGGTCGCCACCATGACCTTTGTGCCGGTCGTCCCCAGCTTCGAGCTTTGGCTTCAGCACCTCTCGGATGAGCAGTACCGTGTCATTATCTGGCACGACCTTGCCAGCGAATTTGGCGGGGCCGCCGATATCGCCTATCAGGGGGTGCGCTTTACCACCAATCGCGCCCGATTGATGGGTTTTGCGAGAGGCCTTGAAAGCGAAGTCGAGCCAAAGTAGCGGTTGATGTCACGCCTGTGAAGCAGGCGCTCGCGCTAATAACGCCTATCCAGCCACGCGATCTGCGAGGGCTTGAAGCTCGTCAAGGCCGGGCGGATGGCTGGCCGCGCCTTCCTGTCCAACCGCGAATGACCCGGCAGCGATCCCGTAGTGTGCGCAGTCGATCAGCGACATGCCCTTGACTGCCCCGTAAACCAGCCCAGCCCTGAAAGCGTCGCCAGCCCCGGTCGTGTCTGCCACCGTCACGCGCGGCGGCCTGAGCGTCGCTGTGCCGTCCGGCTCAATTATCAGCGCTGAGTCTGGCCCATCGGTGATCACGACGCCGCTTGGCCCCCGGCGCAACACGGTCTGCCCAAAATCGGCCAGATCCATGCCGGGATACTCTCCACGCAGTTCCGCCGCCGACGCAATCGCAATGCTGGTGAATGGTAGCGTCGGGTGATCAGCCCGCCGCAAATCCCCGACGATCACCGGAATTCCGGCCCCATGCGCCATACGCGCCGCCAGCGCGCGCTCCTCTCCGCCATATAAATCCAGCGTCAGAACGCGGGCGCTCCTGATCATTGAGTCCGTGGGTGTCGTTCGCGGATGGTTGTCGGCGTTAATGCCAATGATCGCGCGTTCGCCCGCCGGGTTGACCAGAATGACACAGTGCATGCTGGCAACGTCGGCTCTGGTCTCCAAAAAATCAGTTTGCAGCTTTGGGAAATGTTTCAGGCGTTCCAACAACCGCAATCCAATCGCGTCAAGCCCGATCACCGTGCCGCTTACAGCGACCCGAAGTCCCCATGTCGCCAGATGCGCGGCGACGTTGGTAGCTTTTCCGCCCAGATGCTCCTGGGGGGCCGATGTGTGGGTGCTGACGTCAGGGCGCGGCCAATGGGGGACGCGAAGAATGACATCCATTCCAATCGTGCCGTAGCTAAGAACGTCAAGTTGTTTCGTCATAGTCTAACCACGCTGTCTCGATCATAATAGACTTGGGGCTGTATGCTTGGCCTGCCAGCTTGTCCGCATTGAGACGCCTCCCTCGGCGACCTTGTTGACAAGCGCTATGCAGGTCAGGGATAATCCCAATCATGAATCTGCGCCAAAAAACTCTCCGTATCATATCATTCATTGCGACAATCATCCTGATTTTGAGCGCCTGCAATATGCCCGGCGCTGGCTCCATCGCGCCATCCATCTTTGGCACGCCCATTCCCACCGTGACGCCCACTGCCACCGCGACAGAAACGCCGATCCCCACCCCTACTCCGGCCCCGCTTCAGGTGATTGGCGTCGGGGATCGCCAGCTTCGCAATGGCGATTGGGACTCCGCGCTCGCGGCGTTTCAACAGGCGCTGGCTGACCCCGGCGCGGACGCGAACGCGCGCGGCGCGGCCCTGCTCGGCGTCGCCGAGTCGTCCTTGCGACGCGGTGATTTTGCTGGCGCGCAATCGTCATTGGATCAATTCTTTGTTGATTTCCCCGGACACCCTCAGGCCGCGCGCGCTTATTTTCTGCGCGGCGATGCCCGGCTGGGTGTCAGCGATTGGGCGGGCGCGATTTCCGATTATCAAACCTACCTGTCCATGCGGCCCGGCCTGATTGACAGCTATGTGTATGAGCGCATCGCCGATAGCCAGCTCGGGTTAGGCCAGACCGATGCTGCCTTCCAATCCTATGATCAGGCGCTCGCGTCCAGCCGCTATTTTGTGGGAATGCTCCAGTTGCGGGAGCGAGTCGCTTCTGTCCACCGCGCCTTGAGCCAGCCTGATGCCGCTATTGCGCAATACAATGCCATCCTCGAAGTCGCCCAGAACGATGGTTACCGCGCCTCGATAGACTATGACATCGGGCAGACCTTGTTCGAAGCCGGAAGGCAGGACGAGGCGTACGTCCAGTTTGACCATGTGTTTATGGCCTACCCCACCGCGTTCGAAGCGTGGAGTTCGCTCAAGACGCTTCGTGACGCAGAGATTGACGTTGATCAGTACCAGCGCGGAATCGTCAACTTCAATCAGGATAAGTATGATGTGGCGATTGAGGGCTTTCTCAATTATTGGGCCGCCAACAAGCCACAGGCATATACCCCTGAATCGTATTTGTATATTGCCAAATCCTACCGGCAGTTGGGCAATCCGGCCTCTACCCTGACCCAGCTTCAGGTTTTCCAGAGTCGATTTGATGCTCAGTCTGGCCCATCGTGGGGCGACAGTTGGCTTGAAATCGCCCGCTCTTATGCCGACCTCGGCGATCCGGCAAACGCATACTTGACATACGAAAAGCTGGCGCACGATTACCCGGAATTGCCGCAGGCTGCCGACGGGCTGTTGGAAGCGGGTCAACTGGCGTTGGCGCAGGGCGACGCGGCCAGGGCCAGTGGCTATTTTCATCAGCTTGCTGCCGCTTTTCCCGGCGACACGCGCGCCAGCGCCGCGCTGTTTGATGCAGGAGTTGCCGCCTATCTAAACGCCGATCTGGCGACCGCCGAGACATTCTTCCGCAGCGCTTCCGAATTGCCCGCTAACGACCGCCCGGCAGCCAGCCACTACTGGCTGGGCAAGACGTTGCTGGCGGCAGGCCGTGTTGACGAGGGAACAGCCGCCCTGAATCTGGCGTCCGCCGCCGACAGCCCGGCGGGTTACTACACCGTGCGCGCCGCCGAATTAACTTCGGGCCGAGCGCCGTTCACGCCGCCTGCGTCGTTCCGCCTGCCTTCCGATCCTGATGAAGGTCGGGCGGAAGCCGAACAATGGCTAGTTCAACGATTTGGCCTGACGGCGACGCCGCCACTGGCTGTGGCCTTGCGCGACGACATTGACGCCGATCCGCGCATAGTCCGCGCCAGAGAATTATGGGACTTGGGCATGGTCACGGATGCCCGCGTCGATTTTGAAAGCGTTCGGCAAGACCTTCAGGATGACCCCATCGCGACTTACCAGCTTGCCATCTATTTCCGCGATATTGGCCTGTACCGGTCGTCGATTATCGCCGCCGGGCGGTTGCTTCGCCTCGCGCAGGTCACGCCTTTTCAAGCCCCGCCATTTCTGGCCCGGCTGCGCTATCCGACCTATTTCTCCGACCTTGTTCTTTCGTATGCGGGCCAGTACCAGCTTGACCCGCTGATGGTGTTTTCGCTAATATGGCAGGAAAGCACGTATGAAGGCTTTGCGACTTCCTCCGCGTCAGCGCAGGGATTGATGCAAATCTGGCCGCCTACCGGCGAAGACATCGCCCAGCGCTTGGCCTGGCCGGGTTACACCCCCGGCGATCTTCAGCGCCCGGTGGTCAGCGTCGCCTTTGGAACGTGGCTGTTAAATGATGACATGGCGCGTTTTGAAGGCGACAAGTATGCTGTGCTGTCAGCCTACAACGCCGGGCCGGGCCGGGCCGCTGAGTGGCTGGCGGCTTCTCAGGGCGACCCTGATCGATTTCTGCAATCAGTGACGTTGGCTGAACCCAAGATTTATGTTGAGCGCATTGTGGAACTTTACGCGATCTACAGCGCGTTATATGGTGTAAACTGATCCTGTTTTGACCCCTGCCCAAGGTGGATCCGCATGGCGCGTCGCACCATCGAGCAAACACTGCACACCGGAAAAGTCGCGTATCTGTATGCGCGCGGCTTATTGGAGTTGGATTTTCCGGTTCTGGTCCATCCTGTCGAAGAACGCTACAACTACGTTGTCGCCCGTGCGCCTATCGTTGACGATGCCAATCTCTTCTATCGACTCTGGCAGCCCACCGATGCCATGCACGAACTGGGCGCGGCGGCCTTCCGTGAGTGGTACACCGGCAATCCTAATCAGATTAATGATGAGCAGATGATTTGGGAAGCGGTTCGCCGGGTTCACCAACTCGCCAGCGCCGCCCCCCCGGACATGCAGCAACATGCCAGCGGCGCGGTCGATAAGGTCGCTAATTGGCTCGGCCAACAATCCGGAGACTATGTTCCCCCGGTGTCGCTCGCCGTCACCGCTGAAATTTACCGCTGGCTTGGCGCGCTGGTGTTCCCCCACCCCATGACCGCCAGTCTCAGCGCG
>Ga0210377_10000738_pt1 | contig 31254 bp, 33 predicted proteins | sample PLM4_65_b1redo_FD_155480 | JGI IMG/M metagenome (GOLD analysis project Ga0210377, IMG submission 155480) | Groundwater sediment microbial communities from an aquifer in East River, Colorado, USA - PLM4_65_b1 redo | ecosystem: Environmental > Terrestrial > Soil > Riparian zone | place: USA: East... | reverse complement strand
CGGATACGTGTCGCTCCGTCTTTGGCGTTCACAAAAGCCCGCTGAAGTTCTTTGTCCTGTTGTTCAGTGACCTCAAATCGCTTTCTTGGCATTTCCCTATTATATGGCTTTGGTTTCCTTTCTCAATAAGAGAGAAGGAAAGCGGCAATCGCTACACGCCAACGACGACGTTTGAGACGTTCCCGCTGCCGTGGAGTCCGGGGGCAGAACCGACAGACACCCCCATCCCCGGCCCTTCCCCCGTCAAAAGCGACAGGGGAAGGGAGTCAGGGAATGGGTTGTGGGCGGCGATCAGCGAGGCGGCAAAAGAACTCAACGAGAAGCGGGAAGCGTGGCTGAATCCGCCGCCGCCGGTGGAGCAATTGACGCTACGGAAACGGACGCTGACCAATCTATACAACCAAAAACCGGAATGGCTGCGGCTGGCGCACGAGAAACTGGATCGGGCGGTGTTCGCGGCGTATGGGTGGGAGTATCCACTGGAAGATGAGGAGATATTGAGAAGGTTGTTAGAACTGAATTTGAAACGCGGAGGGGCGGAATAGGGGAAAAGACGGAAAACGAGATCGCCTTTGCTGGTCACTTCTGAATTCTGCGATCTCACTTCTGACTTTGCTGTTCCATGCGCCCGTTCATGGCCTGATGTAGAATTGAGTTGCGGAAAGGAGAAGGCAGATGGCGGATGCAACGCTTGATCAACGCATTATGGAGAAATTGCGCCAACTCGATGACGCCACGAAACAGCGCGTGTTGAACTTCATCGAACACGCGGCGGGCACACGCGAAGAAAGCTGGGAAGAGCAGGTTGCCATCGAAGCGCTGGGAGACACTTTGCGCCCTGACGGCAGCATTGATTTTGAGACGCTGCGGGCCAGCGGAACAGTGATGACCCTTGAAGACCTCTACCCGGAAGGGGATGAGGATGGCGGCGCATAAATGGCTATTGATGGTTCAGCCTGCCGCGCAAGAGCGCTTCAATGGCCTCGCTCGCGCGCAGAAGCGGGCGGTTTTTCGCCATTTGAGGGAACTCCTGAACGCGGATGATCCGTTGGCGCTGCCGTTTGTGGAAATGCTGAAAGGCAAGAAGTTCGCGCGGGTTCGCAAATTTCGGGTTGGGGATTATCGGGTCTTTCTGGTTGTGGAAAGCGGCGAGGTCACTCATCTCAAACGCGCTTATAAGGGTTGGTTATATTTGCTTGATATTCGGGATCGGAAAGCAGCGTATTAGCCGCAGCGTCCTTCGATGGCAAGATGACTGGGCGCGGGCCTGAGCTAGCCATCTGCCATCCGCCATATTCCATATTCCATAAGCCATACGCCATATGCCATATGCTATAAGCTATACGCCATAGGCCATACGCTAAAGCCCGTGCAGCTTGACCAGTTGCTCGACCAGCGCAGCGACCACGTGCCCTGACTCGCCCCGCCGAGCGATTGGCTCATGCGGGGGCAAACACAAACTGAATAAATCACACGCGGATCAACGCAGCCTTCATGCGAATGTTGATCGGTCGCTGTCAGGCTGTCAGAAGCGTAGGTTGAGCCAGTAGCCGTTGATCAGCGTCGCCACAATTCCCCACGCCGAACCCAGCGCCGCGCCGCCTAACACGTCGCGCGGATAATGAACACCCACGTACACGCGGGTGAAGCCCACCAGCACGGCCACGCCATACAGAGCGAGCGTGAAGCCCGCGCCCTGCCCAAGCTGTTGGCTGATCAGCGTCGCCAGAAAAAATGTCTGGGCGGTATGGCCGCTGGGGAAGGATCGACCGGGTTCACGTTTGCCCAGAACGTGCGTCCCCTTCACATCCAGAAAGGGGCGCGCGCGGTTGGTCAGGGCTTTGATGCTCTCGACCAGCAGCCACAGGCTCAGCGTGCCGAGGGTGATCACGATAGCTAGGTTGTTGTTTCTCAGCAGCAGGAACAGGCCGGCGACCGCCGCCGCGGCGATCATGCTGCCCAGCTGAGTCGCCAGCCACATAAAGCGGTCCAGCCACACGGGGTGGTTGCCTTCCAGATTGAACAATTGGAAGACCCACGTATCGAGTCTTTGGCCCGCCGACCACACCAGCGATACCGCGATCAGGGCAAACAGGATGATCATCCCATCGAGGGCCCATTGGGCCAGCAGCGCGTTCCACAACGCCGTTCGAATCCCGTTCGGCAGGAAGATGATAAAGAGAATCAGCCCGGCCACCAGAGCCACGATGGTAACCAGCCGTCGATAGTTCGCGCCGGGCGGGACAACGGGCGCGTGGGGCGGCAGGGGCGCAACTTCGGGATCGCTAGGCATGTGGGGCCACCTCGGTTTTCCTCACGCGTGAAGCAGCGCGTCTGCCTGCGGCCCGGCCACCCATCACCGTCAGGGCGTTGGGGTGAACCAGAAACGTGGCTTGTCCCTGCCCGACGCGAACGCTGTCCGCCATGATAGGCATCGGCGGCTCGGCGCTGACCGTCACCTGTCTGGCGCGATAATGCGTGATATTGGGATCTTTCATGGCGCTGTCGGCGGCCCGGTTGGCATACGATATCAGCAAGTCCAACTTGCTCATGTCCGAAAACAGGAACACGTCCAGCCGCCCGTCAAAGCACGACACCCGCGGCGCGATCTGGAAGCGCGGCCCGATGTAAGACATATTGGCAATCAACGCGACGAGGGCATCGGTGTCGGGTATGTGACGCCCATCCAGCGTGAGGCGGAGCCGGGACGGCGTCGAAGCGACAAAGGTGGACAGCAAATTCCCAATCTGGCTCAGGTCGCCGTGCTGGAGGTTGTCGGCGAATGGATACATATCCGATATGAGGCCCAGAAATGCGGCCTCCACGAACCAGCGCTTGGCCCGGCCCTGCCGCACCTGCCCAACGTCAATCTGGAGCCGTTTGCCGTCGCGCAGCAAGGCGACTGCGCCCGCAATCTCGGTGGGGATGCCGAGGTTAAACGCCATGTTGTTGCGCGTGCCGGTGGGGATAATGCCGAGCGTGGCAGAACTGCCTATCATCGCCCCTACCACGCTCTGAGCCGTCCCATCGCCGCCGGCCACCACGATCAGCTTGATGCCCGATTTGATGGCGGCGCGCACCACGCCTTCAACTTGGCTGTCCTGATGGATCATATAGACTTCCGGCGAAATCCCGTGAGTCTGCATTTCCATCATGATATCGACAAGCTGCTGGGATGACTGCTGTGGTTGGCCGGACTGGGTGTTAAAGATGAGTTTGGCCCGGATCAGGCGGCGGCTGGCGGTTTTGGCTGGCATACGGACTTTCCCTTGGTGTTGTGACGCTCATTCTGGCTTCACTTTCACGCGGAGTGATCGAATGCCAGTTATAGAGTCTGGCTCAACGACGCCAATATTGCCAGCTTTGAGTAATATGTCGCGCGGCTTGCAATGACCTCAGGGCGCATTGTCAAACACGCTCTTAGAGACCGTGCAGCTTGGCTAGCTGCTCGACCAGCGCCGCCGTCCCCTGCTGAGGCCGGTCGCTGCTGGCCCTCTCTTCGGGGGCGCCCAGCGGATCGGAGAACCTGTCACTGCCTTGCAGGGCATACGCGATGTTCAGCCAGCCGTGCGACAGGGCGTCCAGATCGTAGCCGCCTTCCATCACAAAGACCAGCTTGCCGCCGCATAGCTCGCCGGCCATGCGGACAAGCTCGCGGGTCAAATAGTCGTAGCCTTTCAGGTCAAGCTGAAGCGTCGCCAGCGGGTCAGACCAGTGAGCGTCAAACCCCGCCGAGACCAGAATCAACTCCGGCTTGAATCGGCGGGCGGCGGGCCACACCACCTTCTCGTACAGCAGCCGAAATCCGTCGTTGCCCACCCCGGCCTGAAGCGGCATATTGATGGTCGCGCCCTTGCCCAGCCCTTCGCCGGTGTCGCCCAGCGCCCCGGTTCCCGGATAAAACGGGTACTGGTGCGATGAGACAAACAGGACGCTGCCATCGGTGTAAAAGGCGTCCTGCGTGCCGTTGCCGTGATGCACATCGTAATCGACGATCAGCACGCGGCTAATCTTATGAACGGCTTGCGCGTGCCTTGCGGCGATGGCGATGTTGTTGAACACGCAAAAACCCATCGCCCGCGCTGGCGTGGCGTGATGCCCCGGCGGGCGAACCAGCGCCATCGCGTTATCGGCCTTGCCGCCCAGAATGGCATCGACAGCCGCAATCGCACCGCCCGCCGCCAGCCGCGCGACATCCAGCGACACGGGCAAAAAGTAGGTGTCCGGGTCGAGCATCCCGCCGCCCTTCGCGGCGACCTCCTTGACGAACGCGATATAGCGCGAGGCGTGAACGCGGGCCAATTGTTCATCGGTGGCGGGGGCGGGGACAATCTCCAGCAAGTCCGCGAGAATGCCCGACTCTTTGAACAGCGCCCACGTTCGCTCGATGCGCCCGGCGTGTTCCGGGTGTCCGGGCATCGTGTGCAGGCGGTAATCGGGGTGGGTGATAGTGGCGGTAGTGGGCATAACGGCCTCAGGCCAAAACCAGTTTGATCGCGCCGAAGACGAGAACGACGGCCAGCAGGCGGCGCAGCGTCACCGAGTTGACCTGCTTGCTGCCAATTTCCGCGCCAATCATCGCGCCGATGAAGGCAATCATAGCCCAGATCGGGATAGTGGGGGGCAGGTTGGCGGTGGACGAAAGCCGCCCCAGCAGCCCGGCCAGCGAATTGACCAAAATAAACGGGGCGGACACTCCTGCCGATTGCCGGGCGTCGGCCCACAGCGCGATGATCAGCAAGGGGCTGATGAAGATGCCGCCGCCCACGCCGGTCAGGCCCGACAGCAGGCCAATAACCGCGCCGAGAACAAGGGCCAGCCAGATCGGCGGCAGGCGGGTCGCTGGGGTGGCGGTTGACGGTGTGATGATCATGTAAACCGCTGTGACGATCAGGATCACGCCCACAATGGGTTTGTAGACAAAATCGGGCAGCGTCAGCGCCCCGCCGACAAACGCGAACGGGATCGAGGCCAGCGCGAATGGCCAGAACAATCGCCACGAAAAAGCGCCCGCGCGGTAGAACTTCACGCTGGCGACGGTCGCCACGATGATATTGAGCGCCAGCGCAGTCGGGCGCATCACGTCGGGGGCGAGGCTGAACAGGGCCATCACCGCCAGATAGCCGGACGCTCCGGCATGGCCGACGGTGGAGTACAGGATGGCAATGGCGAGAAACGCCACGCTGAGGGCGACGACAGTCGAAAGTTCCATAGCGGTCTTGTTGGCGGTTATCGTACTGGAATGGCGGAGCGCGGTCAAATGAGAGGCTTTTCATGCGCCGCAGGATGGCTATAATACTGTCCGACATCTCTGGACATTGTTTCGCGCCATCAAGGAGCCAGCATGAGCGAGCGCATCGGGTTTATCGGGTTAGGGATCATGGGCCGGGGGATGGCTCATAACTTGCTGAAAGCCGGGTTTGATCTGTTGGTGTGGAATCGGACGGCCAGCAAGATCGATGAACTGGTCTCGGCGGGGGCCAAAGCCGCCACCAGCCCGCGCGATCTGGCGTCGTGGTGCGACATCATCCTTGTGTGCGTCAGCGACACGCCGGATGTGGAAGCCGTGATCATGGGCGAGAATGGCGTGATTGAGGGCGTCAAGCCGGGCGCGCTGGTCATCGACATGAGCACGATCAGCCCGCAGGCGACCCGCGACATGGCGGCGAAGCTGGCAGACAAGGGCGCGCACATGCTGGACGCCCCGGTCAGCGGCGGCAGCGAAGGGGCCGCCAAAGGCACGTTGAGCATCATGGTTGGCGGCGAGGCGGATCAGTTCAAGCGGGCGATGCCGGTGTTCGAGGCGATGGGCAAGACAATCACGCACGTCGGGGGGCATGGCGACGGCCAAATGGTCAAGCTGGTCAACCAGATTCTGGTGGTCGGCCACGCGATGGCGATGAGTGAAGCGCTGCTGTTCGCCCAGGCGGGCGGGCTGGATTTGCAGAAGACGCTGGACGCGGTTTCGCCCGGCGCGGCGGGTAGCTGGATGTTGACCAATCGCGCGCCGCAGATCATCAACCGCGACTGGCGGCCCGGTTTCACGGTCGACTTGCAACAGAAGGACGTGCGGCTGGCCCTGCGCGCCGCCGACGAACTGGGAATCCCGCTGCCGGGGACGAGCCTGATCTTCAACCTGTACCGCGTCTTGCAGAAGGACGGGCTGGGCGGCGAAGGCAATCACGCGCTGATCAAGGCGCTCGAAAAACTGTCCGGGATTGAGGTCAAGAAATAGCGTTATTGGCGGGCAGATGGAGGGGCAACGATGGAATCGTTTCAGGCGGCATACGATCAACTTAAGGCCATCCTCAAGAAACACGAAGCGCGGTTGGTGGTGACAATGGACAGCCCCGGCAATTACTCGCTGGACTCGCGCAAGATTTTCAGAGGCAAGCCAGTCTACTTTGGCGGGGCGCATATCAGGAAGAACTATGTCAGCTTCTACCTGATGGCGGTCTACGCCAACCCGAAGCTGCTGAATAGCATGTCGGATGGGCTGCGAAAAAGGATGCAGGGAAAATCGTGCTTCAACTTCAAAAAGGTTGAGCCTGACCTTTTCGCCGAATTGGAAAGGCTGACGGACGAAGGGGCTGCGTGGTTCAGCGAGCATGATTTTGAAACAATGGGCAACCCGTGACTCCCTTCTTGGAAGGCGTGATCGCCGGGTACGCCATCGCTATCCCGGTCGGGCCGATTGCCATTCTGATTATCGACACGGGGCTGCGCGGCGGGTTCAGGCCTGGCTTCGCGGCGGGGGCGGGGGCGGCATCCGCTGACTTGACTTATGCGGCGCTAGCGGCAATCGCGGGGGCGGCGCTGGCGACGCTGATTCAACCCTACGAACTGCCGCTGAAGATCATAAGCGCTATCGTGCTGATCGGGCTGGGGGCGTGGGGGTTGTGGCGGCTGCTGTCTACCCCTGCAAGGGGCTCGGCGCAACCCCAAACGGTTGAAAGCCAGCCTGCCGCCATCGGCGGGGCATGGCAGACGTATGTCAAGTTTCTGGGGCTGACGCTGATCAACCCGCTGACGGTGGTGTACTTCGCGGCGTTGATTGTGGGGGGCGGCGCGAAATCGCTTGACACGCTCGACGGGCGGGCGCTGTTTGTGCTGGGCGCGGGACTGTCATCGCTGTCGTGGCAATCGCTGCTGGCGGGGATCGGCGCGGCAGCGCATCGACACCTGCCGCCGCGCTTTCAGACGAGCGCCAGCGTGATCGGGAATCTGGTGGTGATCGGGCTGGGGCTGCGGATAGCAGCCGGGCTGATTCTGGGCGGGGCGTGATCAGGCCAGCCGATAAACTTCGACCGGGACATCATGCCCGCGCACATCAATCGCGCCTAAGGCTGCTCCCGGCCATTGCGCGCTGTCGATCTCGTTCCAGACGGATTGGGACACAAGCAGCTGGGCTTCATACTGCTTGTTTAGCTGCTCAATGCGCGACGCCACATTGACCACATCGCCGATGATGGTGTATTCCTGACGTTCCAGAGCGCCGATGTTACCCGTCACGGCCTGCCCTGAATGGAGGCCGATCCCGATGCGGGTAGCCGGTATCACGCCGCTGGCGGCTGATTGCGCCACACGCTGGATGATCTCCTCGGCGCAGGCGACGGCGTTGCGGGTGTCTTCGCCGCTGGAAATCGGCGCGCCAAAAACCGCCATAAAGCCATCGCCCAGAAACTTGTTAATGATCCCGTGATGGCGGTTGACGCTTTCGACCATGAATTCAAACAGCGCGTTCAAATAGTCGACCACTGCCTGAGGGTCTTTCTTTTCCGCGAAGCGGGTGAAGTCGCGGATGTCGAGAAACATGACGCAGACATCGCGGATTTCGGTCGTGAAGACTGTTTGCTGATCGATCAGACGCTCAACCACCGCAGGGGAGACGTGCTGGCCGAACAAACCGATGATCCGGTTGCGCTCCTCTACTTCGGACAGCGCGTTGGCGATCCGCTGCCTGATCTGGCGCGTGACCAGCCCGGTGACAACTCCGGAGATGACCATCACGCCCGCCTTGCCCAGATGGGCGGCAAGGGCCAACAGGATCGGGTCGAAACTGCCTGCCGCCCTCGCCTGCCCAATGCCGTACAGGGCGACAGCCATATACTCCGCGCCTGCCACAACACCGGTGAACACGCACAGGGCAAAATCGAGGCGCAGGGCAGCCAGCGCGATGAAGATGAAGTAGACGTAAACCGGGGGCGTGGTCAGGCTGTAGATCGGGCCAAACACCTGAGCGGCGAACAATAGGAGCAGGGTCGGCAGGGTGATTTCGATCAGCGCGTTCAGATAGCGCAGGATGATCGGCGGCTTGCGCCCGGTTTTCAGCAGGTAGCCGATAGCCCACCACACCACTGCTTCGAACGCCAACACAGGCGATAGAAACAACAGCGGCGTATACCACGCCAACTGGCCTTTGAAGATTCTTTGCATTTCTGCGTACGCGGGCGGCGTTAAGACGCCAATCGTGAACACAACCACGATACCTGCAATCAGCCCGCCGATGATGCTCGTCCGCAGGCGCTCGCTGAGTAGAATCTCGCGGTCAAGGCCGCGTTCAAATGCCGTTTGAGTGGCGCTCATTGTTCCCCTCTCCGCTTAATTTGCCGTTAGCGCGACGCAGACATAACCACGAGCAGCGCGAACAGCCCGATCATCCCGACGACAAGACAGCCATAGATCAACAGCGTTCCATTGGCGATAACGCCCAGCGTGGGGAAGGTGCGTTCGGTGTCCTGGCGGCGGTAGCTGATCACGGCGAGGATCAGGCCGATCAGCGCCAGACAGGGCGCGGCGACCATGCACAGCCCGAACAGCGAAGAACTGCCCACCAATCCATAGGCTTCCGGGGGGATAGTTTTGAAGCCGCGCGCGGTCAGGCGGGTCATCGACTCGGCGGAGAAAATGAACATGCCATAGGCCAACACGTACAGGCCCAAACAGCACGCGACGGTCAGGGCGGGGATAGCAAAAGAGATGATACCCATCGTCGGGTGGCCGTGACGTAGATTCGCGACACTTTTCGAACTCTCGGGCACATCTTGAATAGCCATGTTTCCGACTCCTTCAATCCGAAATAGTTATCAGTGCTGAATAAAGACAAAAGATTAGAAAGAGTAGCAAGAGGTTTAGTCCGATACCAAGCATTCCTGAATCCCACGATTGCTTATTGGGCAGACTATATACACCTGCGATAACACCAATCAAGACTAGATATGGAATCAACCATAGGAAGGGCCCAACATCGTTCACGATATGAAGTATCGGCGCAGCTAATATCAGCATGCTGATGACAATTATATTGACTAGGACCATGCTTAAGGAAATGGCGCTCGAAGTTGGAAGACCCTTCAAGTATGTCTTTATCTTGGTCACGGATAAAAGAGTCTCCATAGAGCAATGGCTATGGTAGCTCCCGCCATTGAACTAATGAAATTGACCCAATCGTTATTGAGCCAGCACCAGCCGCGCTTGAGCGTGGTCGGCGTTCCGCAGGCATGCAGCCTTCGCTCGGTTTCTTTGTCGCAGGCCGGGCAATGATAGATGGCTTGAACCGTCGCGCCAAGCAAACTGTCGAACAGCGAGCCTGCCAGTCCTCCGATGGTTGCGGCGACAAAAATGACCAGAGGCGAGGCTTCGGAGATTGCGCGGAAGAACAACTGCGCGCTCCAATAGAGGATCGCCAGAGCCGCGCCAATCGTCAGCGCGCCCAACAGCGCCGCCAGCGTCCCGCGCAACGACACCCCGCCCGATGTTCCGACTTCAACGACTTTGCCCGTTGTGATCAATCGCGGCGGCTTGGCATTCAGCACGCCCAGTTCGGTTGCCCATGTGTCCGCGTTGACCGTCGCCATCGCCCCGGCAAACGCGGCGATGAGCAGCGGGTTGGGCGAGAGCGCATAAATCGCCGCCAGCGCCGCCCCCGCGCCGCCGTTGGCGAGCGCCTGCCCCAGATCGCGCTGGTGGCCTTTCTCGAACTTTTCGGCAAGGTTTTCTTTGATGGATTCTTTGTAATGCGAAAGCAGGCTGGAACTGAAAAAGAACACGATCAGCGTCAAGCCCCATGCCAATCCGCCGAAGCCAAAGATCGCCGCGCCGACAATGATCGCGCCGATGACGCCACTGCGGGAAAGCGATCCGCGCCGGTACGCGATCAGCCCGATCAGGCTGCTGAGGAACAGGCCGAGAATGAGTTGCAGCGCAAGCCCCATCAGGTTATCCGCGAGGACAGAATGGACTATAATCAGGTTTGATAGCAGGTAGTATAGCAGAGGCAATTGCTGCGAGATAATCCATGCGAGGTTGCGATGGCTGTTCAACTCAGAACGAAAATCACCGACGATGATTTGCTGGCGCTCGGCCCGGATGTCAACGCCGAGGTGATCGATGGGGAGATCGTGATCATGGCCGCGAACAAAATTGATCATTCCATTTATGGTCAGCGTCTTGCTTCATATCTTGATCTCTTTGCCGGGACTCGCAATCTAGGCTGGGTTGGCGGCGATATGGCTGCCTTCAAGCTGGAAGAATACCCCGACGGCGGAATCAAGGGCGCGCGCGTCCCCGATGTGTTTTATGTCAGCTACGAGCGCCTGCCGCGCGACGCCTCGTTGAGCGTCATCCCGACCCTTGCGCCTGATCTGGCGGTGGAAGTTATTTCGGAGAGCGAAGCGCACACCGAGGTATTGAAGAAGACTCAGTATTACCTTGATCACGGCGTCCGGCAGGTGTGGCATCTTATTCCTGCGCTGCGCGAGATTCATGTCTTCGCGCCCGGCGACCGGGCCGGGACAATTCTTGGCGATCAAGACGCTTTAAGCGGTGGCGAACTGCTGCCGGGATTCTCCATCCCCGTTCGGGCTGTGTTCGACGTGACCGACACCGAACTGCACAAGCGGACGCTGCGCAGTTTGCTGGACACCGCCTAGCTTGCGCTCATAAATCGCCCAACTGATAGCCAATTAAAATATTGAGAACCGCGCCTGTATGGTTATACTTGAAGGCGTATTCAAGGCATCATTATTTTGTCTTTCGGGAGTTATCTGTGATGCAGCTTTCCAACCAGCAACTACTTGACAGCATCCCGCTGGGGGTGATTGTGACCGACGCCAGCGGCAAGATTGAAAGCGTGAACGCCAGTTTGCGCCAACTGCTGGGTTACGCCGACAAGTACCTGGCGGGCAAGCCGATTAGCTCACTCAACCCAGAGGAGAACGCCTTTGGGGACAAACTGGTGCTACAAGACCTGGCCGCAGGAAAACCGCGTGGCCCGTATATTGACGAGTATGTGACCCATCAGGGAGACAGCCTGCCCGTCGAAGTGCATCCCAACGCGATGTTGGACGCAAGCGGCAAAATGGCAGGGGCGTTGTTCGCGGTCAAGAGCTTGAGCGAAGAGATGAAGCTGGTCAAGAATCTTCAACGCCGGAACACGCATCTGCTGGCGTCGTCCGAAGTGTCTAAAGCTGCCACGCAAATTCACGATGTCAAGAAACTGCTGGTCACCTGCGTTGATTTGATTCGCACCCATTTTGGTTTCTATTACGCCGCCATCTTCCTGATTGACGATCAGGGGGAGTGGGCGACGCTGCGGGCGGCGACGGGCGAAGCGGGCGAGAAACTGCTGGCCAAGGGGCATAAACTCGCGATTGGCAGCCAATCGATGGTGGGCTGGGTGACCGGCAACAACGCGGCGCGCATCGCGCTGGATGTGGGCGAAGAAGCGATCCGGTTTGACAATCCGCTGCTGCCTAAGACGCGCTCGGAAATGGCTTTGCCGCTGCGGGTGCGCGGCGAGGTGATCGGCGCGCTGGACGCGCAGTCCACCAGCGTGAACGCATTCAGCGAAGAGGATATCCAAACGATTCAAATGATGGCCGATCAGGTGGCGATTGCGATTGACAACGCGCGGATGTTCGCGCGGCAGGGCGGCGGGTAATGGCATGGCGGATTTGACATTAAACATGGGAAACAGGCGATCATGGAGCGAGGCTTGGCCGGCATGAGCACTAACCATAACCTGCATGACAAGAATATCCTTGTCATTGAAGACAACGTGGCGAATTACAACCTGATCCTGCGGCTGCTGACTGAGCTGGGAATTGACCACTGCGAGTGGATTTCAAGCGGCTGGAAAGTGGCGCAGGAGGCTGACCAGTTAGGCCCGATTGACCTGATCCTGCTGGACATTCAGCTTCCGTATGAAGACGGGTTTGAGGCGCAAAAGAAACTGCGGCAGCATCCGACCTTCAGAGACGCGCTGATCATCGCGGTGACGGCCAACGCCAGCGAGACGTATATGCAGCGCGCGATTACTGACGGATTTAACGGGTTTATCGGCAAGCCGCTGGACCCCGACCGCTTCCCTGATCAGATTCGGCGCATTCTGGAAGGCAAAGCTGTGTGGGAGTGGCGGTAGGCTCGATTTGAGATTGGCGATTGAAGGGCGGGCAAAGTCTCCTTCGCCCGCCGTTTTTTGAATCAGGATATGTGTCATCAATTAGCGGGCGCTAATTCCACGCGCTCGGCTGCTTGTTTGCGAAATTCGGCTTTGACCGCCCCGATGCGCTCGTCAAACGTTGTCACGCCCGCAATGCCTTCGACTAAAACCGACGCAAAGAATTGAGACAGCTCGTCGCTATGGCGAGCCGTGCGCCCGGTCTGCATATTGACGTAGGCGAACTCTACCCAACTGACAGCCTTAACGTGCTTGCCCGATTGGTCGAGCATGATTCCTTCCACCATCAACGCGCTCTGATCGGCATGGATCAGCCGGGTGCGGACACGCACCTGCTCCCTGATTCCGGCAGGCCACAGATAGGCAATTTGAGTTTTGGTGACCACCCAATTTTCGCCGGTTTGTTTGCCCCAGCCATACAGATCGAAACCATAATGCTCGATCAGTTGATCGGTTCGGGCGTCAAAGAAGTAATCGATATAGCGCGCGTTGTTCAGATGCCCGAAGGGGTCGCAATCCTGAAAGCGCACCGTCGCCGAGCTTTCGAGTTCTTTGGGCAAATCGGTCAAATGGTTGAACATGGTTTCCCTCTCCAAATGGATATTATCTAAGACCAAGCGGTCTGTTTTTCAAACAAAAAAATAACTAAACCTATACTTTCACATGATCGTCAACATAAGCGTTGAGCAGGGCAACGACCGTATTGGTGTGGATTGGATCGTTGTAGAGCTTGCTCATCATGATCCCGCCTTCCAGCGAGGCTAACACCAGCGACGCCAGCGCGCTGGCGTCAACTGACGGGCGAAACTCGCCTTTGGCCTTGCCCTTTTCGACAAGGTGAACGACCAACTGCTGCCAGCGATCCATCGCGGCACGGGCGCGGTTGCGCAGGGCGGGATAAGCGTCGTCGCTTTCAACCGCCGTGTTCAGCACCGGGCAGCCGCCCGGCACCGGCGGCGACACAAAGTATTCGGCGAAATAATTGATCATTCCACGCAACTGGCCCTCGGCGGTTTTGGCCTGCCGGACGGCGGAGACCAGCGCTTCGCTGACACGCTCAAAGGCGAAGTCGAAGGCTTGCACGGCAAGGTCTTCCTTGCTTTCGAAGTGGTTATAGATTCCGCCTTTCTCCAACCCGGTAAGCTGCATGATGTCAGACAGCGATGTGCCAGAAAAGCCATGACGATTGAACGCCTGAGCGGCCACTTCCAGAATCATCTCGCGGGTTTGCTCGCCTTTGGTCATCGCCAATCCTTATTTAAGACCGAGTGGTCTGAAATATAGGATACAAGAAATTGGAATGCTTGTCAAGCGAATCACAAGGCAGGGGCGAAAGCATATTCCGCCCCTGCCGCGTTCCAAAGCCAACAACGCCGGAGATTATCCCAGCATGTTGTCAATCGCGTCGGTGAGTTGTTGCAAATTTCGCACGACATACACATCGCTGCAAATGGGGGCATACGCCAGCATGTCGCTGTCGCCGGTTCCCCACTGGGCCTGATATTCCGGCGTCATCCAGATCACCCGGCGCGCTCGCTTGCGGATGTCGGTCACCACGTTGATCGATGGGTCATTGTAATTGTTGCGCCCATCCCCAAGCATGATCACCGTCGTGCGGGTGTCAACCGCCGCCATGTGATCGGCGGAAAACTGGCGCAGGGCGTGGCCGAGATCGGTGTTGTAATAGCCCGATGGCAGCTTGTGCAGCACCGCGTCGATGGCCTGCTCCGCCCGCAGATTGTTCATGTCCGCCGTCACATCCTCCAGATGATCGATGAAAGCGAAACTGCGCGTCTTCTGGATGCTGTCCTGAAGCTCGTACAGCAGCCGGATGAAAAACTCGGTGACATGGCGCATCGAAGTCGAAACGTCCAAGAAGATCACCAGCTTGGGCTTCAGGCGGCGATGCTTCAATTTGAGGTCGAGCGGCACGCCGCCATAGCGCTGGTTGGCGCGGATGGTTGATTTGGCGTCGAGCTTGCCTTTCTTGGCGCGTTTCTGGCGCAGCGCGGCCCGGCTGCGGATGCGGGCCGCCAGCCGCCGCACCTGATCGCGCAGGGCGTCGAGGTCGGATTCGCTCAGGCTGCCAAAGGGGCGCTGCATCAGGTCGTTGATCGTCTCCGGGCGACGGCGCCTGTTCTCCGCCATGTTGTCGCGAATTTGCTCACCGGCGAACTGCTCAAGCTGCTCGGAGACGGTCTCTTTATTCTGGCCGACTTGCCCTTTAAGCTGCTCGATAGCCTGGGGACTCATCCCCATTTTGGCGAGGTATTCCCACAGCAGTTCGAGGATTTCTTGCAGTTTGTCCCAGCCCAGCAACCGCTGCATCCGGCGGGCGTACCAGCGCGCTTGCTGGGGATTGTCGGCGTTGGACATTCCGGCCTGATTGGCGAGGTCTTCCATTTCTTCGGCGTCAGGGCCTTGCCCGGAAAGCAGCCAATTCAGGAGTTCTTGCAGATCGCCCGCCAGCTCTTCGATGGCTTGCGACAACATTTGCTGCTCTTCGGGCGATAGCTCGGCGGCAGGGTTGAGCAGCGGGGGCGGCTCGTTGCCAAAGTAGAGGGGGAAAAGCTCCTCGAAGGTCTCGTAGTCCGCCTGATCTTTGACCAGCGTCGAACGCAGGGTCAGGCGGAAGGAGTCTTTTTCGATGACGCCCATATGCTCAATCGCGCGCCATGCGTCCAGCGACTCAGCGACGGATACCCGGACGCCCATCGCGCGAAGGCCGGCAATAAAGCGTGTGATGCGTTGTTCCATAAGAAAACCTCACAAACCTGGACTACCCTCTTGGCGCAGTCTTGACGTGAGGATAGCGCAGAATCCTAGCGTCTAAGGTCACTAATGGGCAATCGTGAATACGCGCAGTGGCAACAATAATTTGATCGGCAGGGTCACGATGAAATGGCGGCGGCAGCATTGTGGATTCAACGGCAATGAGCGGCGTCAAATCGAGCAGCCGTATTCCGGGATAAGCCAAAGCCATGCGAAGCCAATCATGCACAGGCATCGAAAACTTCACCCGGCCTACGTCAACGAGCTTTGCCACTTCCCAACAGGTGATGGCGCTAACACCCAGCCCATGCGACTCTTGGGATTGAATATATTCTTGATATGGCTGTGGCAAACGAGAATTCCCATCTACCCACCATAACCAGATGTGGGTATCAAGGACAATCACGATGCCGCTTCCCAGTCTGTGTCTGACACAGGCTCAAAAGGATCAACATAATCGATGACTGTTCCTCGAAGTGGATAAGAATCAGGCGTGTGCGCTGAAGCGCGAACAAGGATAATCACCTCGACCTGTTCGCCCGCCTGAAGCGGCAAATTCGATAAAGTGAGCGATCCATCTTGACTCAGTATTGTTTCAATACGCAAGGCTTGCATATTATCATTCTCCCTCTGAAACAGCTTACAACACAATCAGCGGCAGCGCCGCCAGCATCGCGGCGACACCCCATGCCTGAGTCCGCGACACTCTCTCTTTCAATACTACTCCGGCCAGCAGCACCGTAGAAGCTGGATATAAGGACGACAGCACCACCGCTATATCCAGTCGGCCCGCTTCTGCCGCGAATAGAAAGAACGCGTTGCCGCCCATATCCATCACGCCTGCCACAAGGCTTAACCACCACGACTGGCGCGGCATCTGCCACGACTGGCGGGAAATCAACGTCGGGATCAGCGTGGTCACGGCGGACGACGTTTTGGAGGCCACCAACACCCACAACACCGAGGGGGTGTTTGCCTGACGTATTAGGATAAAGAACATGCCGAACCCCACCCCGGCGAGCAGGGCTAACCCCAGCGGCTTGCTAATTCCGAACACGCCGCCCGCGCCCGACACGAACCACACGCCTGCCAGTGCCAGCCCAAAGCCGCCAATCTGATGCGCTGGCGGCAAGCCCTGAGTGACGCCCGCGAACACGACAGGGATCACCGCGCCGACGACGCCCGCCACCGGCGCGAGAGTCCCCATGGCGCCATCGGCGAGGGCGCGGTAGAAGGCGACCAACGCCAGCGCGCCCGCCGCGCCCGCCGCCGCCCCCCACAAGATCGCGGTTATAGGCGGGAAGGGCTGGCCTATGATCAAGGCGATAACGACTGCCAGCGGGATGCCAACCGCATTGACGACGATCACCAGAACGCCGGAATTCGCGCGGCGAGAAGCCAGCCCGCCGCTAAAATCGGCGGCCCCCCATGACAGGGCGGAAGCGATCCCTAAGACGGCGCTGGCGATAGTGGATGGAAACATAAATCCTACTTGATTAAGTGAGCAGGGTATTTAGCCGGGCAATAACGTCAGTGACAATGCTATCTGGGAACTTAACCATGAATTCAATCTGGCGCGCTCGCCAGTCTAAACTTTTCACATGATCAGCCAGTATCGCCCCGTGCACAGGCAGCCCATCCGGGATAACCACTTCATAGGGATAGCCCTTAACACGGCTGGTTATCGGGCAGAGAAGGAACAACCCGGATGGGCGATTATAGGCGAGACGTGAAAGGACAAGGCCGGGGCGGCGACCAGCTTGCTCACGGCCAGCCTGTGGATCAAAATCGATCCAAACCACATCCCCTTGATCAGGCTCATAGGTCATGGCTCAATGATCTCTTTGCCAACATCCGGCCCCGTCCAGAATTCCTCGTGGCGATTTTCGTCCGTGATCCCGGCCACCAGTTCTTCAAGGGTATAGCGAGGCGTGGCTATTGGCGCTATTACGAGCTTGCCATCAACCACTGATATCTCAATGTTAGTCTTTTCACTGAGATGCGCCTCGTCCGCAAATGCTTTCGGTATGCGAATCGCAAGGCTGTTGCCCCATTTTTGAATCCGAGCATTCATATCAAACCCCCATGTATCTACAATGAAGATACATTTTCTATGCGTCATTGGCAAATAGAACAAGCGGTTATTGACTGCCGCTACCGACCAAGGCCAGAATAAATGGCAGCGCAAGAGTCAAACCAGAACAGCAAACAAAGCCCACGCACATCAGGGCCGCCGCGCCCGCGAACCAGACCATGAGTTGCCCGAACCCAGCTTCGACGCCCGGCCTGCGGCTGGGATTGATGGCGTATTCCATTAGCGGCGCTTTGCGCTGCGCGTCCTTGATCGCCTCCGACCACCCGGCGAGGTCTTTGACGGCGAAGTATTCGCGCCCGCCATTGTCGAACTCAACAACCATCAGTGTGCTAAAACTCATGAACGAAGTGAAGCCATCCAGCTTCGCGCCGCCCGTTTTGATCTGGCGCTCGGTCGGAGCGGCGTTTGTGACCCGGCTCACCGGAAAGACAAGAATCTGCTCAAAGATAGTCCCGCGAAAGATCAGCCGGTGGCCGGTCAGCCAGAGACGGCCAAAAACGGCGTTGTAGCCAAATCCCAACAAGCTGGTTTTGGGATATACCGCCTCGGCGTCCGTCAAGACGCTTTCGCCGGGACTTAATGGGATGGGCAACTCAGCCATGATCTGCTGCTTTCTTTGACGCGCTTACCAGTCGCGGCCACGCCCCGCGCCGGGGCGATCCTGCGCGCCGCCCGCGCCGCTGTCTCCGCCCGCGCTGCCGCCGGGGGCGCTGCCTTCACGCCCGCGCAAGACACGCCGCGCCCGCGCGATGTCGGTCTCGTATTTGAGCAGCACCGTGAGCGTGTTTTCGATCACCTCGCGGCTCAGGGACTCCGCGTTGAGCGTCACCAGCGCGCGCGCCCAATCCAGCGTTTCGCTGACGCTGGGGTTCTTTTTCAAATCCATCTTGCGCAGCGATTGGACCGCCTCGACGGCTTGCTTTGCCAGTTCTGGCCCCAGATCGGGGACTTTGATCTGGACGATGCGAAGCTCCTCGCCTGCGGTCGGGTAATCGATGTAAATGTAAAGACAGCGCCGCTTCAGCGCTTCGCTGAGTTCTCGCGTGTTGTTGCTGGTCAGGAACACCGTCGGGTGATGCTTGGCGACAATCGTGCCGATCTCCGGGATGCTGACCTGAAAATCGCTGAGGATTTCGAGTAGGAATGCTTCGAATTCGGCGTCGGCCCGGTCGATCTCGTCAATCAGCAGGACCGTGGGCGCGTCGGCGCTGATCGCTTTGAGTAGGGGACGGGCCAGCAGGAATCGCTCAGAGAAGAACACATCTTCTTCGCTGGCCAGCCTGTCCGCCGCGTCGGTCAAGGATGTCGCCGACGACAGCAGATCGGATAGCTTGTCACGCAGAAGCTGGGTATAGAGCATCTGCTTGGCGTATTCCCACTCATAGAGGGCTTTGCTCTCGTCGAGGCCCTCATAGCATTGCAAGCGCACCAGATCGCGCCCGGTGGCGGCGGCCCACGCCTTGCTGAGTTCGGTCTTGCCGACTCCCGCGGGGCCTTCCAGCAACAGCGGCTTGCCCAACTGCTCGGCCAGATACAAGACCGTCGCTATCTCGGTGGTGGCGATGTACTGCTGCTGGCTTAACGACTCTTTGACAGCTTCTACCGATTCAGCCATGGATAGGTTCTCCTTGCGCGGTGACCAGACATAATAGAGAGTCTAGCGTTTAACGGCAAGCAGGGCTATTGGAAAAAGGGATAGTGAGCAGACGCGGGAAACCGCGTCAGGATAACATGGCGTCCCATATTATCCTGACGCGATTGTTCCGACAGCGAACCGAGCGATACTCAGTTGCGCTTCACGCCAACGGTCAAGGCTTCGCCGTCCACGTCAAAATGCTCAATCCTGTCGCCGGATGGCTTCGCCGCCTTCAAATCAGTGGTTAGCGTCTCGCCTTTGATCAAATCGGCGAACTGTTCAAGGGCGTTTGCCAGTTTGGCCGACGCCTCATACGTCACGCTGATTCGATCATCAACGGCGTAATCAATTTCCTTTCGCATCGTTTGGACGCGCCGGATGAACTCGCGGGCCAAGCCTTCGGCGACCAGATCATCGGTCAATGTCACATTGAGCGCGGCGAGGATTTGCTGTTCCTGCGCGACCGCATAGCCAGCGGTTGGCTGAACCTTGACCTCAACCTCGGCGGTCGTCAGTTCAGCTTCGCTGCCATCCAGCCTGACGACAATCGGCTTGCCCGCCAGCAGCGCCAGCGCGTCCTGCGTGTGATCGCCTTCGCGCAGCATCTTTTGAACCTTCGGGAAGTCGCCCTTGAAACGCTTGCCCAGCGGCTCCGGCAGCGGGTTGAGCGCGTAGGTCACCAGCCCCTCGGCGCTTTCCAGCACGCTCACCGACTTGACGTTGAGTTCGTCGGCGATGATTGGCGCGTAGCCGGTGACCACGCCAGACTGCTCCGCCGGGAGCGAATAGGCGACATCCCCCAGCGGCTGGCGCACCTTGACCTGCGCGCTGTTGCGGGCGGCGTGGCCCAACTTGACGAGACGCATCACCAGCCGCATTTCATCCACCAGCGTTTGGTCGATCAGCGCTTCATCATAGGCAGGCCATTCCGCCAGATGAACACTGTCGGGCGAGCCCACCAGGTTGCGGTGCAGCGCGTCGGCGAGGAACGGCATGGCCGGAGCCAGCAACTGCGCCACCGTGACAAGACACTCGTACAGCGTGGACTGCGCCGCCGCTTTGTCGGCGTCGCTGTCGCTTTTCCAGAAACGCGGGCGCGAGCGCCGCACGTACCAGTTGCTCAACAGGTCAACCACAAAGCGTTCAATAGGCCGGGTCGCCCCGGTCACGTCGTAATCTTCGTAGGCCGCCGTCACGTCACTGGTCAGCGCGTGAAGCTCGGCCAGTATCCAGCGATCCAACTGACTGCGCTGCGACACAGGAACACTGGCCTTGTTCGGGTCAAACCCGTCGAGGTTGGCGTAGGTCACAAAGAAATTGTAGACGCTCCATAGCGTCGTCCAGAACGAGCGATACACCTGCCCGACCAGTTCGACGGAGAAGCGGCGGGCCTCGCCCGGAGGGCTGGCGGTGAACATATACCAGCGGAAGGAGTCCGCGCCGTACAAATCCAGCACCGACCACGGATCGACCACATTGCCCTTGCTTTTGGAAGCCTTCTGGCCTTTGTCGTCAAGGATGTGGCCCAAGCAGATCACGTTCTTATACGAAACGCTTTCAAACAGCAGCGAACTGATGGCGTGCAGGGAATAGAACCAGCCCCGTGTCTGGTCAACCGCCTCGCAGATGTAGTCCGCCGGGAACTGCTCGTCGAACATTTCTTTGTTGGCATACGGATAGCCCCACTGCGCGACCGGCATCGCCCCGGAGTCGAACCACACGTCGATCAGTTCGGGGACGCGCTTCATTGTCCCCTTGCCGCATTCCTTGCAGCCCCACGTCACATTGTCCACATATGGGCGATGCAGTTCCAGATCGGTTTGATCCTGCCCGCTTAACGCGGTGAGTTCCGCCACGCCGCTGACGCACTTCTGATGTCCGCAATCGTCGCAAATCCATACCGGCAGCGGCGTTCCCCAGTAACGTTCGCGGCCCAGCGCCCAATCGACGTTGTTTTCCAGCCAGTTGCCAAACCGCCCGTCGCGGACATGCTCCGGCGTCCAGTTGATGGTCTTGTTCAGGTTCACCAGATCGTCATGGCGTTCGGTGGTGCGGATGTACCACGTCGGGCGGGCGTAGTAGAGCAGGGGGGTGTCGCAGCGCCAGCAAAACGGGTAGGTATGCTCGTAGACCCCGGAACTGTACAACAGCCCGCGTCCTTTAAGCTCTTTCGTGATTTCCTTGTCGGCGTCCTTGACCCACTTGCCAGCCCACAGCGTGACCTCCGGGATAAACGCGCCTTCGGGGTTGACGGTCATCAGCGTCGGCAGCTTATGCTGCTGGGCTACCGCGAGGTCGTCCGCGCCAAAGGCGGGAGCGATATGGACGATCCCCGTGCCATCGTCAGCGGTGACAAAATCGCCCGCCACCACATAGGCGTAATCTTGCTCGACCGGCAGGAAGCGGTACAGCGGCTCATAATGCTTGCCCAGCAGGGCTTCGCCCTTCATGCGCTCGACGATAGTATAGGCGTCTTTGCGCTCGCCCAACGCCCCCGCCAACCGCGCTTCGGCGAGGATCAGCGATTCTTTTTGCCCGTTCTCGGTTTCGCCCTCAACGCGCACATAGTCCATGTTCTTTTGAACCGCCAGCGCCACATTGCCGGGCAGAGTCCACGGGGTGGTTGTCCACACCAGAAAGTAGGCGTCGGGTTGATCCACGCTTTTGAAACGAACATACACCGAAGGGTCTTTGGTGTTGTCTTTGTAGCCCAGATTCACTTCATGGCTGGACAGCGGCGTGCCGCAACGCGGGCAATAAGGCACGACTTTATGCCCCTGATACAGCAGCCCCTTTTTCCAGAACTCGCTGAGAATCCACCAGACGCTCTGAATGTACTCGTTCTTGTAGGTGACATACGCCTCATCCAGATCGACCCAGAAGGCGATCCGTTCGGTCAGCTTCTCCCACTGCTGGATATAGCGGAAGACGCTATCGCGGCATTTTTCGTTAAAGGCAGCGATGCCGTAGGCGTCGATTTCGTGCTTGTGTTTGAAGCCCAGTTCCTTCTCGACTTCGATCTCGACAGGCAGGCCGTGCGTGTCCCAGCCGCCCTTGCGCAGCACATAATAGCCGCGCATGGTTTTGTAACGCGGGAAAATATCCTTGAAGGCGCGGGCCAACACATGATGCGTCCCCGGCATCCCATTGGCGGTTGGCGGGCCTTCGTAGAACACATAACGCGGCCCGCCCTTGCGCTCGCTCATAGTGCGCTGGAAGATGTCATGTTCCTTCCAGTGCGCCATCTGATCCTGCTCAACTTTTTGCACATCCACCTTGGCTGACACGGGTTCAAACATATTGTCTCCACTCTTGAAGTTCCGAGTTCAAAGTTCCAAGTTTCGAGCTATAAGCGTTTATCGTTGCTCGGAACCCGGAGCTATTTTTGATTATGGAAAAGGGCGTCCATCGGACGCCCTGCCCTCTTATGTATCTACAAAGGCTCACAAGCCGCATCTCATCGCTGGGTTTTAAGCATCTCTAATTCGGCCCGCGCTTCCATCAAATGAGCCTGTATTTCGCGGCTGAGTTCGGTCAATAGGTCGCGCTTCTGATCAGCCCACGCTTGTTCAGCATAGGCTTTGAGACGGGCAATCGGCCCGTAGCGCACATCATAGTGCTGGCCTTCCAGCTTGCTGAGGGCCGACTCCAAGGCCACGACGCGCTCTTGAAGCCGTTGAACCGGATCGCCAGCTTCCATCGCCACAGGCAGATACGAACGCTCCTCATAGCTGTCGACCATCGCCCGCAAGGTTGGCTCATTGCGTTGGACGTAGGCTTCATCGACCTTCATAAACAACTGCCGCCGCCTCTCCCGTTCTTTGGGGGTGTCGGCCAGAACCGGGTGCAAGTGAACAGCAATCTGCTTGTATAACTTTCGCAATTCCGGCGTGGCCACATTCAAGTTCAGCGGCCCGGTGGGGCGGCCTGTCTTCTTGGCCTGCCACGCTCGTTCAAATTGCTGCTGAACGGTTGGATCATCAAAGAAACGATCCAGCGGCGACTGGGCGTCACCAGCCTTGCTGGCCGCTCTATCGCCCATTGCCACCCGAAGGTCGGCGATGTCACGCTGGGCGGCGACCAGTTCATCGTAATAGGGTTGAATCATCTGGCGGTAGCGGCCCATAAAAGGCAGCATGATCTGATTCAACTCGGCTAACTCGCCCGACACGCTGGCCAGCTTGTTTTCTAATTCCGCAATTCGGTCGCCAAGTTCGGCGATTTGCTGTTGCTGAGAAGGCATAAATTTCTATCTCCAAATCCCCGGTCTGGCCGCGTTGACGCTTCTAAACATCCGGCCTGCTGTAGGCCACCAGCACAAAATCGTAGCCCTTGTCAGGGTAAACCCAGCGCAGGGGAACGCCAAATTCGTCGAACCAACCCTGCGCGCGAATCTGATCGTTGAGCGTCACATCAAAGAAACGCGCCTGCTCGAAGTCGCCCAGCGTCGTGGTGAGGTCTTCCGCGCCTCTCGGCGTGACGTTGAAGCGCAGGGCCCGCCCGCCCAGAATTTCGTCGCCGTCGGCCCATAGATCAGGGCAGAACACCGGAACCGCCCAGGGCTTGCCCCGCGCATGGGCCGGGTAAGCCCGCCAGGCGTAGTCATGCCCGATCACCGGGTGGTAATCCACCGCATACCCCTTGGCGATATCCAACACTTCCTGCCGCCGGGGGTGGTTTTCCGATTGCCGCGCGAACTTCACGCCTGCTTCATCAAAAGTATACTGAGCAGCGGCCCGGTTGTCGCTTCGTTCCCAGCGCATTCGCAGCCATTCCGGGCGGCCATCCATGTCGCGCTGGAGATGCGTCAACAAATGGGTTGGCCCGCCCGCGTTCGCGCCTGAAACATCGGCCCGGACAATCTCCTTGCCGTCAGGCAGCCGCGTGATCTGCCACTGCTCGGTTTGCCCGGCGGGCTTGCCCGCTTTCAGGTAATGATATTCGCCTTTGCAAACCAGCGTTTCGTCGGGTCGCAGCTCATGCAGCAAGCGCATTCAGTCGCCAACCTCCACATAGATTCGCTTGTTTATCTTGCCCTTGCTTTTATAGTCCGCCACCCGCAAGCGGCCAACTTCGGACGTGTTCCTGACATGCGTGCCGCCGTCAGCCTGCAAATCCAACCCGACTATCTCCACCGTCCGCACCTGCGCGATGCCTTCCGGCAGCAGGTTGATCTTGGTGCGGATCAGGTCGGGTATCTGGAAGGCTTCGTCGCGTGGCAGAATTTTGACCCGAATATCGCGCGCCGCAACCACTTCGGTGTTGATCTTGTCTTCGATCTCCTTGACCAATTCCTGCTGCATAGTCTCGAACTCGAAATCCATGCGACCCTGCAAGGGTTCCATATCCCCGCCTGTGACTGACGCGCCGTAGTCGCGGAAGACCACCCCGCACAGGATGTGCATGGCGGTGTGCGTTCGCATCAGCTTGTAGCGGCGCTCCCAATCGATCTGCCCGACAACTTTCTCGCCCGCCGAAGGCAAATCGCCTTCGACGAAATGCAGAATATCCGCGCCTGCTTTCTTGACTTTGGTGACCGCATAGACCCGGTCGCCCACCATCAGCGCGCCTTTGTCGGCAGGCTGCCCGCCCCCGGCGGGGTAGAAAGCTGTCCGATCCAGAATAACGGCATGATTCTCGGCGTCAACCCGCGTGATTGTCGCCTCGAAGCGTTGCAGATAGCTGTCGGTATGGTAAAGCGGCTCGGTCATGTGGCCCTCAATACCGCCATTAAATAACAAACGCCCTCGCCCCGCAACTGCGCAAGGGACGAGAGCGCCTGAAAATCTCCCGCAGCGCCATCCTTATTCCCCATGCATGGGGCGCTCTATGGCTGCTATCACAGCCTGCGACGTAACGGGCCGTGTCCGGCAGGGATTGCTGGAAATCAGGTTGTTCAGCCCTACGGCTCAGGAAGGATATTCCGCGAAGTCGGCCTGCCCGGCTTCCACCATCCCCAGCTCGCACTAGCGCGACCCTTCGCGTGCTCGTTTCCATCATCGCCTTTGATGTCAGGTAGTGTAGCACACTCGCCGACAGGTCGCTAGCGGGCACGGCTGCCATCTGAGAGCAAACGCGCCGATTGATTGACAGCTTGCGGGGAGCGGCGTTATAGTGACGCCGCCCTTTATTTTTCAGGAGAAACTCATGAATGTTATGGAGCAGGCGCGGCGGCGGTTCCCTATCGCCGACACCTTGCGGCGCGAATTCGCCGGGTATGACGCGGCGGGCCTGCGCGGCGATTTGCTGGCGGGCTTGACGGTGGCGGCGGTGGCCCTGCCGCTGGCGCTGGCCTTCGGGGTCGCCTCTGGCGCGACAGCGGCTGCCGGGTTAGTGACGGCGGTTCTGGCCGGGCTGGTAATTGGCGGGCTGGGCGGGTCGGGCTTCCAGATTTCAGGGCCGACCGGGGCGATGTCCGCTGTGTTGATCGTCCTCGCCAGCCGCTATGGATTGGAGGGCATGTGGGCGGCGGCAGTATTGGCGGGGCTGGCGATCCTGCTGCTTGGCGTCTTCGATCTGGGGCAGATTGTCAATTTCATCCCGACCTCCGTCGTGGCGGGCTTCACCAGCGGGATCGCGGTGATCATCTTCATCGGGCAGATCGACAACCTGCTGGGGGTCAAGACGCAGGCCGCCGAAAACGCGGCAGTCAAGCTGCTGGGCTATTTCCGGTTCGATTACGCGCCCAATCTGGCGGCGGTCGGCTTGAGCGTCCTGTCGATAGCCATCATGATCCTGTGGCCCAAAAAGCTCAACGCGCGCTTTCCGGGATCGCTGCTGGCCTTGATCATAGCGTCGGCGCTGGCGGCGGCCCTGAACCTCGGCGCGCCCAGCATCGGCGAAATTCCGCGCGCGCTGCTGCTTGACGCCCGGCTCTCGCCGCAGAACTTTCCGTGGCAGCATGTGCCTGATCTCATCGCCCCGGCCCTCTCGATTGCGGCGCTGGGCGCGATTGAAAGCCTGTTGTGCGGGACAGTCACCGGACGGATGACCGGGACAAAGCTGGTGACCAATCAGGAATTGATCGCGCAGGGGTTGGGCAATATCATCATCCCGTTCTTTGGCGGCGTCCCGGCGACGGCGGCGGTGGCCCGCAGCAGCGTCGCGGTGAAAAGCGGCGCGCGAACAAGATTGACGAGCGTTATCCATGCGCTGGTTATCCTGCTGGCCGTGCTGATCGCCGCGCCGGTTCTTTCGCAGGTTCCAATGGCAGCGCTGGCCGGGATTCTGGTGGTCACGTCATGGCGGATGAACGAATGGACTGAGATCAAAGAAATCTTCTCGCGCCGCTTCAAAAGCGTGATCAGCGCATTTGTGATCACCCTGCTGGCGACGGTGGCTCTCGACCTGACACAGGCGATTATCATCGGGGTGGGGATTTCGGCGCTGATGTTCGTGTTCCAGATCAGCCGCGTCAAGATTGTGATCAACCCGGTCAACGTGGAGAAAATGCGCGCCGACGGCTACGAGATGAAGCATGACGCGGATCGGATCAGCGTGGTCTACGTCATTGGGCCGCTGTACTTTGGCACGGTCAATATTTTTAACGAGGCCGTTCACGATTTGGAAGACGGGCAGGACGTGATTCTAAGCCTGCGCACCACGCCGCTGATCGACACCATGGGCGTCGCCGCCATCGAGGGGTTGATCCACGAAGTAGAGAAAGCCAAGGGGCGCGTCTATCTCAGCGGGTTAAATCAGCCCGTCGAGGACTATCTGAAGCGCTCCGGGACGCTCGAAAAGCTCGAACCGGATCGCGTTTTCTGGAGCGCCTATGAGGCGATCATGGCAGCCGATCATTACCGGGCGGGAGTATAATAGCGGCAGATAACTTGAGACAGTTCTAGGGAAGGCAAGCATGGCTACATCAATCGGAGATATGACGGCAGACGAGCTTAAACGCCTTATCGAAGACACTGTGTCGAGCGCTGTTGATGAACGCTTAGAGCGGCTTCTTGGCAGGTTTGAAATAAGCGAAGAAGCGTTATTTGCGGACGACGAACCAGACTTGCGCACGTGGGAAGAGGTCAGGCGTGATATTGAGCGCAATCGCTGGACGCCGCCGCCGGGAGCGAAGTCGTCGTTGGAACTCTTGCGTGAAGATCGGGATGGTTGATCACTTGTGAAATGAAGACAAAGCGTGGCTTTCCAAAATGGATCATAGCAGCGGCAGTGCTCGCGTTAGCCGCGCTTGCCTGTGATCCGCCTTTAGCGACAGGCGTCACCTGTCTATATGAGCGCGAAGACGGAAGCATCCTCGCCCCGCAGGAGCAATTTGAAACATACATTAGCCCCGATGGTGGTTTGACTTGGCAGACTATTACCGAGGTAGTTCAATACAACGATCATTGCATTTATCCAACAACAGATAGCTATGGCAATGATCGTTTCTGGGTCGCAATCAACCCGCACGACCCTAACATTCAGTATAAATTTTCCCCTGCGTTATCGATTGAGCGTTCAGAAGATGGTGGAGCGACATGGCATAGAGAGATCGATCTGTCAGGCACAGAGGCACGTGCAGTCTACTATATGAGGCGCAATAGGGCAGCTTTTGAGTATCGTGCAGGGCCTCTTGATGCGGTTTTTCATTCCAAAACCGGGAATCTAGTAGTGGCAATGGGATACGAAGGTGTTCTGGTTCGCGTCCCTAGTGGTAGTTGGGAGTGGGTTACCGTTGGGCCATACTACCGCACCGATATGCGTGATCTCGCGATTACGCTGCCGTTGATAAGGGATGAGTTGTTATTGGCTCTGCTCTTTGGACTCTTAACTGCCAGCACAGTGACATTCATAGCCCAAACATATGCCCTGCGCGCTATGTTGGGCAGTATTATTCTAGCGACGGTCACTACACCGGCTATCTTTTTGGGGGCACAGTTTATAGGGCTTCCAACAATAGTTGCTATCGTTTTGGCTCTACTGGCCCCTGTTTTTGTGGTCTTTGTAATCCTCTCGCGCGGCTGGCAAGTTGATAGGCTCAGTTTTGTGTTGTTGGTAGGCGGCTGGACATTCACGCTATTGAACTGGTTGGTGCTGATATTAACTAAAAAGGATTATGGAGTTCCTGCTCTATCATGGATTCTCGCGGCAGGAGTTATGCCTATCAGTGCTATCGTTCTTTTCAGACTTTACGCTTTCTTCCCACGAGCATTTGTCCCATCCCTTATATGCGGTGCATTCGGAATGTCAATTGTTGCCGGATGCTATTTCTTGTGGGGCATTGGCGGGATATCGTTTCATACAGAAGCTACATTGATAGCTCTAGGTTTAGGGTTGGGAAATCTGCTGATTGGTAGCCGAGTGATGGGTCGATTTAGCCAATTGCCCGAAGCTCCGACGCAAACGCCGCCTTTGCCCGATGTCGCCGTGATGGACTGAAAATCTATTTTGCGCTACTCTCCCCCGCGATTCGTCTATCGACCAGCGTGATCGCTCGACGCGGCGAGCTTTGTCGTCATCGTGGGTGAGGATCACAATCGTCTTCCGCGCAGCAGGCCGTCTTGAGAGGTATTACGGTACAATGAAACCATGAGACGTTTGCGCCTGCTCTTGGACTGGTTAAGCCTGCCTGTGATTGCCGTTGGCGCGCTTTTGATGCTCTTGGGCAATCTCAATACGGCAATCGCGTTGTTTCCCCAAGCCAGAGATTGGATAGAAACATGGAAGGCGAACATCGTGTTCGCCTCCATCGCCGCGTGGCTATCGCAAGCCTCCATGCCCAATTGGTTGTGCGCTGTCCAAACCGTGTTGCTGGCGGCTCTCTTTGAGCGCGCGTATCAAAAACTGCGCGTTCATTACTGGCTCAAGCCGCCGATTGCGTTTTCAGCCAGGATTGACACAACAGCCAACGCTGCCGTCCTGCTGGCGCGCAATCAAGCGGAGCAAGAGATCACTGATTGCTGCGCCACGCTGGAAACAGCGACCAACTTTTCTGGCGCGCGCATGGCTCCCCTGACCACGATCAGAAATAACCGCCTGCGCTGGGCAGGCAAGACGGATGCCAGCGATGATTGCCAAATTGCCATGCCCGCCGGGAAGACATTGAGCATTTCGGTGGCTGAAACCAGCAACGGGTTTCAATTCGCCGCCTGCAAGCCTTCAAGCTCTAGCAGCGGAGCGCTGGGCTTGTACGTCGTCCGAGTCAGGGTGGATGGCAAGCTGATGGGCAGTGACATGCAGCCGCAATATTTCGATGGCTACCTGTATGTCGAAAAAGCGAAGAAAGATGAAACCTTGACCCTGTTGTTTGAGAAAGGCGACTGGAAGAAAAACAAGCGACTTCGAAAGCTAAAGCGTTAAAGAGCGCTACTCCTGCCCATTATCGCAGCCGTAAAGCAATTCCTGCCATTACCCCCTTGCTACCCCGCGATCTGCCCATCGACCAGCGTGATCGTCCTTTCGACGCGGCGAGCCTTGTCCTCGTCGTGGGTGACGATCACAATCGTCTTGCCGCGCTCGACCAGTGTCTTGAACAGGTCAAACACATTTTCCGACGTGGCCGAATCGAGATTCCCGGTTGGCTCGTCGGCGACGATGATCGGCGGGTCATTCGCCATTGCGCGGGCAATCGCCACGCGCTGCTGCTGGCCGCCCGAAAGCGCCGCCGGGAGCTTGTTGGCGTGTTCGGCCACCCCCACCAGTTCCAACAATTCCAATGATCGCCGCCGCCGTTCGCGTGGGGAATATAGCCCGCAGAAGTCCATCGGCAGCATCAGGTTTTCCAGCGCGGTCAGGGTGGGGAGCAGTTGGAAGAACTGGAACACGATGCCGATGCCCTCGCCGCGCCACGCGGCGATCTGTTCTTCGTTCAGGCGATGCAGGGCAGCGTCCCCCACAAAAATTTCCCCCGTTGTGGGGTGATCGATCCCGGTGATCATGTTGAGCAGGGTCGATTTGCCGCTGCCCGACTTGCCGACGATGGCGATAAACTCGCCTTGATCGACCGTGAGATCAATGCCCCGCAGCGCGGTAAAATCGCCCGCCGCCGTGCGGTATGACTTGACCACCTGCCGCAGCTCAATCAGATGCGTGTTGCCATGACGGTATCCGCCATTGCGGCTGGCTTCGTCTTTTCTTGGCCATAATTTTGAAAGAAAATTCAACACGTATGCCTGGCTGTGATGAGATTGCCCACGCCGTAATTATCACTCACCCTGAGTAAAATTGCCGTTCAAATTCGTGTCATTCGTGGACTGAAACTTGATGGTCTACAGAAGACTCGCTGCTAGAAACGGCGGAACCCACAACCCACCCAGCCCGGCCTGCTTGATAACAATCGACCCGGCGAGGACAAGCGCGCCCAGCGCGATATAGATGATGTCCACCGCGCGGTATTGGAGCGTCGGCAGCCATGTGCGCGGGCCGATGCCAAACGCCCGCAAGTCCATCGCGTCGCTGATTTCCTCGCCTTCCACCACCGCGCCGATAATCAGCGGGATAAGCAGGGGGGCGAAGTTGCGGACGCGCTGGATGATATTCGAGCCTTTGCCTATGTCCAACTCAAAGCCGCGCGCGCGCTGCGCGTCCATGATGATCTGCATGTCACGGCCCAGCGTGGGGATAAACCGAAAAGCCAGATCCATCGCGTAGGCGATCTTGTCGCCGAGGCCCAGCTTGCGGAATGCGATGCCATACATCGCGGGATCGATGGTGTAGGGGATAACCACCGACAGCGCGGCAAAGGTGACAATCCGCAGAATTTGGGTCACAAGGAAGGTCAGGCGCTCGGCGCTGAGAGCCAACGCCACAGGCCGCCCCAACAGGTCAAGGGTTTGCTGCCAGACAATCCGTTCTTTGGTCACGTCGTAAACTTCGGTCGCGCCGCGCCCGGTGAGCAGCGTCACCAGCGACAGCATGACGGCAATTAGCGTGATCAGAATCCAGAAGCGGCGAATCTGCTTCCACGTCACCTGCGCGACCACAATTTGGAGCAGGGCGACGATCAAAAAGCCAGTGACGATGCGGACATCCCAGAAGCCGGTTCCGCCGCCGGGGATGAACCCCAGCGCGATCAGGCAGCACAACATGAACAGAATCCGCGCGCGCGGGTCAAGCCGCTGAAAAAAGTTATCGCGTTTGATGTAGGCCCAGTTGACCAGCATGATCGTTCCCTGACTCGCCTTTACGCCTGTAGGGGCGACCGACTCGGCTGGCCCTCTTTTGGGGGTCGCCCCTTGTATATTAAGGAAAGGGTGTATTCTCTGGGATACACCTGGTCAAGCAGGGGGAGAGGGGAACCTGTGTCGCCCCTTAGGCCACAAGAGCCTGTCGCGTAGATCAGGCCCTCTT
>Ga0210377_10000737_pt1 | contig 31265 bp, 26 predicted proteins | sample PLM4_65_b1redo_FD_155480 | JGI IMG/M metagenome (GOLD analysis project Ga0210377, IMG submission 155480) | Groundwater sediment microbial communities from an aquifer in East River, Colorado, USA - PLM4_65_b1 redo | ecosystem: Environmental > Terrestrial > Soil > Riparian zone | place: USA: East... | reverse complement strand
AGATGAGGCCAACAACGCCGATCGGCGTGCGCAGCGTGTAGTTCAGCGCCGTCTGGTCCATGACGTGCGCTTCGGTTGAATCGTGCAGGATCGCGGTGGCGAAGAATCGAAAGTTCGCGACAGCGCGAGGAATGTCCAGTCGCCTGGCCAGCGAGATGGGCTTCCCGGAATCGAGGCTCTCGAAGCGCGCCAGCTCTTCGCTGTTCGCTTCGATCCGGTCGGCGATCGCGAGCAGCAGCCGCGATCGCTCTGCGGCCGGCGTCCGGCTCCAGGACGGAAACGCGGTCTTTGCCGCCTGCACGGCCGTATCGATGTCGCGCTCATCGCTGTCGGGAACGTCGGCAAGATGCTTCCCGGTGGACGGCATCAGATCGGGCAGCCACGCACCCCCCGCTGGATCGCACAGCGCGCCGCCGATCAGATTCCGTACGCGCAGCTCCTCGGTCACGAGGTCCGCCCCGCGAGATGCGGCTCACCGGCAAACTCCTCCGGCTCGAACTCCCATCGATCGATGTCCGGATCCCACGAGTCCCACGGCACGATCGCCGACATGCGATCGCGCAACTCGGGCGGGATCACCTCCGGCACGATGTACGCCTTCTGCCGCCGCAGCTTGTAGGGATTGCGGAAATCGAATCCGAGGACGCCGAGGATGTAGCGGGCGATGTACCAGGTGGCCTGAGGGTTCCATCCGTGCGCGACCTTCACGACGACGCCGAGGCCGTCGGGATACTCCGGATGCTCGATGGCGAGACCGAGGAGGCCGTCGGCTCCTTCCTTCGCCAGGACCCGGCCTCGACACGCCTTGAGAATCGTCGAGTCGAGACGATTGAAGCCGCCGATGAGATCGGGATGCCCGACCATCGCGTCCCAGATCCAGTCTTCATGTCTCTCGGTGGCGAGATTCGCGAAGAGGCGGGCCAGGTCCGTGACAGTCATGCTGACGGTCGGCAGTCCGCAGCCGTCCTTGGCGATCGTTCCCATCGTCCACTGCGGCCCGAGTGCATGTCGCAGATACGCGGCGTACTCCTGAAAGAACGGATGATGCGGCCACACGTACCCGACGCGCGACCAGCCCTTCAACTTGCAGCCGCGAAGGATCGCGGCGTGCTCGCCGGAGCAGCAGTGGTACCAGCGGCGCGGCCGCCGCACCTGCCGTCCGAACTGCACGAGCGGAACGTCGTGCGGCGCCTGCATCAGCCCCCACTCCGACTGCAGGAGGATCGAGCGCGCGACGCGCACATGTTCCGTGTCACCGTTGTGCGACGCGACGGAGATGGCTTTCTGCTCGGGGCTCAGCGCCGAAGCGAACTCCTTCGCGAAGACTTTCATCATCAGCGGCTTCACCATCGAGCGCCCGTAGCACTCGACATTGCCACCGAACGAGTAGATGAGATTGCGGCCCGAGACCCACGACACCGCGCCATGGACGGTGTTCTCGGCGACGCCGTTGCGCCGGTACTCGACGAGCGGCTGCCAGTTCGGCATCGGGCGGGCGAAGTTGGGGGCGGTTTCTTCGGGCATTTGGCGAGATTGTAGAGCGCTCGGTGGGGCGCCGGTGTCCTCAGCGGCGCTTCTGTCGCGAGAGCCGGCGCCGGTGAAGACACCGGCGCCCCGCTGAGAACGTCAGCAGGACGCCGCCACCTTCTCCATGAAGTCGCTCATGTTGCGCATGACGCGCTTCGAGTCGTGGTTGTTGAAGTCGAACCACAACATCAGCCGATCCTCGGGGTCGAAACGCACGCGCATCTGCTCGACGATCGCCGCGGCGTCGCCGACCAGCGCGTTGTTCGTCGCGCGCTGCACCTTCGCTTCGTCGAGCGTCCCCTCCAGCGCACGCCAGTAGTTCGACAGCGCAGCGCGCGCCTCGCCCGCAGCCTGGCGCGGATCATCGTTGATGAACACGAGCACCGTGCGCGGCATCAGCCGGCGATGCCAGGGGCCACCCGCGGGGTGGTAATGCGTGCGCATCCTCTCGTTCGTCTTCTCGATCTCGTCGCCCGGCGTAATGGAGAGGTTGAACACGCCCACCGGCATGATCGTGTTCGCGAAGATCTGTGTGGCGGGATCGTGTGAGCCGATCGACAGCCGCAACAGCTCCATCCTCGACTCCTGAGGCACGATCTTCAGATTCGGGAACCGCCACCGCGGCTCGATCGGAATCTCCTCGGTGTACGAGCCATGCGCGTCGAGCACTCGCTGCCAGTCGGCATCGCTGCGGAAGTCGGAGCGGCGAAGGAAGCGCTCATCGATCAGTCCCGAGTTCAGCGTCTCGCCCTTCAGCAGCCGTAGAAAGATCTCCGTCGCCTCTTCGAAGATCTTGTTCTTCACCACCGGCCACGCAGCAGCCTCCACCGGATCGCGCGGCACGATGCCGTAAGGCACGTTGATGAATGGGAAGCGGCCCGACGCGAAACCGACGGTGAGGGTCCGCGACTCGGCGGGATCGAGTCCGTGCAGCGCCAGGAACGTCTTGATCCGCTCGGCGGCCGCGATCGGGCCGCCGTTGCAGAGAATGTTCATGATCGCGGAGCCGATGCCGATGCGTTTCGTCCGTGCGAAGACGCGATGCCCGAGCTGCAGGATGTCCGTGTTCAAGCCGATCTCGCCGGCGAAGTGCGGGATCACCGCGCCGGGATTCGTCTTCTGCACCTCGGTCGAGAGGTGACTCTCCGCGACCCACGCGGTTCCGAAGCCAAGGCGGTCGGCGAGCTCGATCTGCTCGAAGAAGTTGCGGAACATCGTCCGTTCGTCCGGCGTGTGGCCGTCGACTTCCGTCTGACAGATCGAGAAGAAGATGTCGAACTCCATCCGCGTACCATAGCGAATCTGTGCCGAGCGAAGCGAGGCATCTCCTGTGTCCCCTCGACGGACGCGCATAGCTGAGGCGTGATCGAGAATGTGACGGAAGAGGACGTGCGCTACGGAATCGAGGCGGTTTTGGGGCATTGATCGAAGTCGTGAACGTAGGCCGGGCTTCAGCCCGGCAGCCGGGCTAAAGCCCGGCCTACGTCAGCCCGCACTCGCCCTGATCGTCGCCGTTGCCTGCGCGACCGCGCCGCGAATCGCGCGCAACCGGTACGGACTGGAGGTCGTGCCGGACCTCGCGACCTACCAGCGTCTGGTCCGACTCGATCCCGAAAAGGAGCTCGTCAACGTCGAAGAGCTCGTTCCAGGAGTCGCTCTCGACGTCCGGTACGCGAGTTCGAACAACTTCATGCACGCGCCGCTCTACTCGATCGCGGCCGTGTTTCTGCGCCGCGCGCCGGCGCAGGCGCTCCGCGACATTCAGGCGGATTTGGCCACGCGCGGGGCGTCGGGCTGAAGATCTTCGACGGTTATCGCCCCTACCGCGTGACCGAGCGGATGTGGGAACCGATTCGCAATCCCGACTTCGTTGCGGATCCGGCGAAGGGGTCGCGACACAGTCGCGGCGCCGCCGTCGATCTGACGCTCATCGATCGCGCCACCGGCCGTGAGTTGCCGATGCCGACGCCGTACGACGATTTCACTTCGCGGGCGCGCCAGGACTACAACGAGCTTCCGGCTGATGTCATCGCCAATCGCGCGCTGCTGCGCGATGTGATGACGCGCCACGGATTCGAGCCCCTGCCATCGGAGTGGTGGCACTTCGACTACCGCGGATGGCAGAAGTACGAGCTGATGGACGTGGCGCTCGAGGACCCGAGGCGCCGGTGAGGACACCGGCGCCCACCGAGTGGCTTTAGAACCGCGTCACGAACGACAGCGAACCGACCTTGTAGTGCTTCGACGAGTCGTACGCAGCATCGATCTGGAACTTCGGCCACGCCAGTCCCGCGCCGACGGACCAGTGGTTCTGCGCTTCACCCTTCGGGAACAGGATCGCCGCCGCCACCTGCTCGGTGCCATTCAGCGGCCCGCGCCACTCGAGCGCGTGGGCCGGGTCGCGCCAGAAACCGCCGCGGATGGCGATCGGAACCTTCAACGCGAAGAAGTACTCGGCACCCGCATGAAGCTCGGTGACGTCGTCGACCTGGAAGAAGTTCGAGATCGGAACGAGATCGGATGACGTGCTCACGAACTGATCCGCGAGGTGCGAGTACGTCACGCGCACCGCATCGAGGTTCAGCCGGAGGACGGGAATCGGGGCCAGCGAGATGCCCGCGCCGTAGATGTCGGGGAAGTGGAACTGCGTGTCCGCGATCCGCGTGAAATTCCCGAGCCCGGTCGACGCGTCAGCCTGGAAGATCGGCGCTTCGAACGTCGCGCCTTGCTTGTACACGGCGCCCATGCTGAATTTTTCAACCGGCGCCCACTTCACACCGGCGGCGTACGTGATGTCGTGCTCACTCTGCGGCTTGAAGCTGTTCTTCCCGGAGGTCGCCTGAACGGAGATGCTGTCGAAGTCGAAATCCGGCGTCAGACGGAACGTAAACGAAGTTTCGTCGAATCGCTGATACCGCGCCGTCGCACCGACCGAGAAGTTGCCCATCTTCCACGCGCCGGCGATGCCGAACGTCCGCTGTCGGATGTCGACGGCGGTGACGAACGGCTTGATCGTCACGCGCACGCACGACAGAGGGTTTCCGGTCTGATCCACGATCGCCTGGCACTGCGCGAGGCTGACGGGGGCGGGGCCGCCGGCGGGAAGGTAGAACTCGGGCACGTCGGTCGTCTGTCGATTCGTCAGAGGATCGAACGTCGGCAGAACGGAACCCGAACCCGAGTTCCGCAGAGGCTCGTGGTAGTAACCGCCGATCGTGAAGTTGCTTCCGACCGGAATCACAAAACTGCCGAATGTGAGCTCGACGCGATCGCTGTAATTGTTGAAGTCCGTCCTCAGCAGATCGGGGAACGTACCGCTCGTCGTCAGAGTCTGCTGCTGAAGGTAGTTGCGGCCCTCGAAGCTGATCTCCGGCTTGCGGAGCACTGTCAGGCCGGCAGGATTCGCTTCTGCGGCCGACGCGTCATCGGCGAGACCGATGAAGGCGCCGCCCATACCGAGAGAGCGCGCGCCAGGATTGCCGAAATTGAACTGCAGTCCTGACAATGACTCGATGTCGGTGTTCTGAGCCAGCAAGGGGAGAGAGACCAGGGCCGCCACGGCCAGCACGAGGAGTCTGCGCATGAAAGTCCTCCACTGATTCGAACGAGTTTGGGAAAGGATACCGCAGCCATGCATGATGACGAAGCGACTTGTCACAAATCCGTGGAGCGCCGCTGGATCGGCGTGTTGCCGGTCCGTCCGCTCAACGTCGCGACGGCGACGTCGCCGCGCGCGCCCGCTTCACCTCGTCCACGACGCGCATGATCGCGTCGTCAGGCGGCGCGAGCTGCTTCTGCCTGTCGCTGCGGAAGCTCCATTCGACGTTGCCGTTGGCCAGGCTCTTCGCCCCGACCGCAATGCGCAGCGGGAACCCGATCAGATCCGCGTCCTTGAACTTCACGCCGGGCCGCTCGTCGCGATCGTCGAACAGAACATCGACTCCCGCCTCGAGCAGCTTCTCGTAGACGCGCGTGGCGGTGGCGATCACGCTCTCTTCGCGGCCAAGGGAGGTGACGACGACCTCAAACGGGGCAATCGGCATCGGCCAGATGATGCCGTCGTCGTCGTGGCTCTGCTCGACCGCGGCCGCGACCGTGCGTCCGATGCCGAGGCCGTAGCAGCCCATGATCATCGGCTGCCGCTCGCCCTTCTCGTCCAGAAAGTCGCAGTGCATGGCCACGGAATACTTCGTGCCGAGCTTGAAGATGTGGCCGACTTCGATCCCGCGGTAGATCTCGAGCGGGGTGCCGCATCGGGGACAAGGATCGCCGGCGAAGACGGTCGTGAAGTCGCCGTACTCCGGCTCCGGAAAATCGCGGCCGGGATTTGCGCCGTCGATGTGCGTATCGCGTTTGTTGCCGCCGACGATCCAGTTCCTGCGATTGCGAAGTGATACGTCGGCGAGCACGCGCGCGCACTTCGTTCCCACCGGACCGCAGTAGCCGACGGGTGCGCCCGTCGACGTCTCGAACTTCGTGTCGGAGAGCATCTCCAGCATCTGCACGCCGAGGTGGTTCTTGATCTTGATCTCGTTGGCTTCGCGATCGCCTCGGACCAGCACCATCACCGGTCCGTTTTCCGTCTCGAAGACGAGTGTCTTCACGAGGTTGGACGTCGGCTTCTTCAGGAAGCGGCCGACGTCCTCGATCGACTGCGTTCCGGGCGTGTGCAGATGCGCCATGTCCGTCATCGGCGCGGGCTCGGGCTCATCGTCGAAAAACTTCGACGTCGCCTTCTCGATGTTCGCGCCGTACTTGCAGTTGGGGCAGCTCACGACGGCGTCTTCACCCGATTGCGCAAGCACCATGAACTCGTGCGACGCGGATCCCCCGATGTTGCCTGTATCGGCTTCGACCGGAACGTGGTCTAACGCACAGCGATGAAAAACACGCGTGTACGCATCGCGCATGGCCTCGTACGTCTCGTCCAGCGACTGGCGCGAGCTGTGGAAGGAGTAGGCGTCCTTCATGATGAACTCGCGCCCGCGCATCAGGCCGAAGCGAGGTCGCACCTCGTCCCGGAACTTCGTCTGGATCTGATACAGATTGACCGGAAGCTGGCGATACGAATTGATCGTGTCGCGGATGGCGTCGGTGATCACCTCTTCGTGCGTGGGTCCGAACACGAAATCGCGATCGTGGCGGTCCTTTATGCGCAGCAGCTCCTTGCCGTAGAGCTGCCAGCGGCCGGACTCCATCCACAGCTCGGCCGGCTGAATCGCCGGCATCAGCAGCTCGACCGACCCGGCGCGGTTCATCTCTTCACGAACGATCGCCTCCAGCTTCTGCACGGAGCGGAGACCGAGCGGCAGATACGTGTAGATTCCGGCGGCCACCTTGCGGATCATGCCGGCGCGCATCATCAGCTTCTGACTGATGACGTCGGCATCCGCGGGAACTTCGCGGAGTGTATTGATGAAATAGCGAGACCAGCGCATTTTTGCCGTGCGAAAAGGTGCGAATTCTAACAAGAAGTCCTGAGTTTGAAAGTCCTGAGTCCTGAGTAAACGAAGAAAACTCAGGACTCAGGACTCAGGACTCAGCACTTTCTATACTCGATGACGACAGTGGCCGACCGCATCCTGAAATTCGACCGGACTCCCGTCGCACGCCTCATTTCATGCGCCGCGGCGTTCGCCTCCGCGGCGTTGTTCTTCAACTATCTCGCGCAGAACTCCAACGATCTCCAGGTCCTGCCGATCGCCGGCCTGCTGCTGCTGTTCTTTGGAACCGTAGCGTCGGCCGTCGTGCAGTATGGCGATCACATTTACGTCAGCGATCAGGGCGTGATGTATGAGAACCGGCTGCTATCGCTGTTCGGCAGGCGCGGTCGGTGGATGCGATGGGAAGACATCGTCGAGGTCCGCGAGATCCGGCCGAGGGTTCTCGTTCTGCTGTCGCGCGACGGAAGGCGGATGCTCGTCGACGCGATCCTCGGCTATGCGATTGCACGCGCGGAAATTCTCAGGCGCGCTCCCCAGGCGGTCGTGACGGGGATGCTGGCCCGAGATGATTCTTGATCAAGCGCGTCGTCGCTGGATGGCCTCCCCGGCAATCACGCGCTCGTACATCTCGCGATACATCGGGACGACGCGCGCGACGTCGAACTTCTCCACCACGATTCGGCGGCCGGCTTCGCCCATCCGCCGCTGCAGCTCGCGATCGGTGAGGATCTCGAGCGCGCGCTGTGACATTCCGTCGACGTCGCCGACGGGGAGCAGATAGCCGTTGACGCCGTCGGCGACGACTTCCGGCAGGCCGCCGGCGCGCGTGGCGATGACCGGGACCTCGCACGACATCGCTTCCAGCGCCGCCATGCCGAACGACTCCGATTCAGACGGCAGAAGGAACAGGTCGCTCGCGGCGACGATCTCCTCGAGGTTGGGCACGTTGCCGAGGAAGTAGACGCGATCGCTGACGCGCTGCTGGCGGCAGAAGGCCTCCGCACCGGAGCGGTCAGGGCCGTCGCCCACCATCATCAGCCGGCATGGAATCGTGCCCGACACGCGCATGAAGATCTGGAGCACATCCATGATCCTCTTCACCGGGCGGAAGTTCGAGACGTGACAGATCAGCTTCTCCGTCGACGTGCCGAACAGATCGCAATACGCGCTGCGGTGCTTCTGGAAGCGCTGAGGATCGACGAAGTTCGGGATCACCTCGATCGCCTTGTCGGTACCGAAGTTCTTGTGCGTCTCGCTCTTCAACCACTGCGACACGGCGGTGACGCCGTCGGAGACCTCGATGCCGAACTTCGTGATGGGGAGGTAGCTCGCGTCGCGGCCGACCAGGGTGATGTCGGTGCCGTGCAGCGTGGTGATCACCTTCAGCCGCTCGTCGTGAAGGATCTGCTGCGCGAGGTGCGCGCTGATGGCATGGGGGATCGCGTAGTGCACGTGCAGCACGTCGAGGTGCTCGTACGCGGCGACTTCCGCCATCTTCGTCGCCAGCGCGAGCGTGTAAGGCGGGTACGGATCGAACAGCGGATATGTGGTGACGGTGACCTCATGAAAGCGAACGCGTTCGTGCATCATGTTCAGCCGCGACGGCAGCGCGTAGCTGATGAAGTGCACGTCATCGCCCCGCTTGGCCAGAGCGATCCCCAGCTCCGTCGCAACGACGCCGGAGCCGCCGAAGGTGGGGTAACACGTGATGCCGACTTTCATCTGCGAAATGAGAGCTGCGAACTCCGAACTTCAGACCTCCCGGCCACTATACGCCGCGATCACATCATCAATCTGCGGGGGCTGCTTCGTCACGTATGCCTCGCCGTACTGAACGCCGATCATCGCGCCGAAGTGTTTTCCGCGCGCGTCGATCATCTCCAGGAAACGCGGGTGCGAGATGAAGATCGTCGGCTCTTTCGACGTCTGGCCGAACTGCGACTTGAACGCGTGAATCGCGCGCATCTTCGTCTTCCACGCGTCCGTCACGTCGATCACGAACGACGGCGGCACGACGTAGTTCTGCATGTAGTAGGCGGTGACCTGCGGCCTGTGCGCCGGCAACTCCGTCTTCAACGCACGAAGCCCGGCATAGAACGCCGCGTCGGTCACGATGCGTCCGGTGCGCACGTGATCGGGATGCCGTTCGTCCGGCCACGGCGCGAAGATCACCTCCGGCCGGTAACGCCGGATCAGATCGATGAGCTGCAGCTCTTCCTCGCGACCGGTGCGAAGACCGCCATCGCCGAAATCGAGCTGGATCCTGAAGCGGGAACCGAGGATGCGGGCGGCGTTCTGCGCCTCACGCTTGCGGATCTGCGGCTTGCCCCGCGTGCCCATCTCGCCACGCGTGAGCTCGATCATCCCGACGCGCCGGCCGTCCTTCACATACTTCGCGATCGTTCCGCCGCACGACAGCTCGAGATCGTCCGCGTGCGCGGCGAAGAACAGCAGATCGACCTTTTCGTCGTCCTCTTTCATAGACCCACGATTCGGAAGCTGCCGTCGTCCGGCTGAACGGCGTCGATGACGCCCGGCAGCAGCGCATCACCGTAGCGCATCCACAATGCAAACCAGTTCACGACGCGGTCCTGCACGTGACCGTCGGGATGCAGCGTCGAGACCAGCTCCTTCACGACCGCGAAGCGCTCGCGATCTTTCCTGGCCAGACCCCGGATGGCGCGCTCGGTCAGCTTGTTGAAGTGATATTCGATGTGGCCGATCGAGCGGTTGATCGCGCGAGCGAGCGAGTGCTCCGCCGGCAGCGCGATCTCACCGATCCGCGTGATCTCCTCGCCGAGATTGCGGCGCGCCCGTTCCGCGATCGCTTTCACCTGTGCCACACCCTCTGCCTCGCGTTCGGCGAGGATCTGATCGACCGGACGGAAGGCGTCCTGGGGGTCGATTCCGTATCGCACCGCGGCGCGCAGCGTGCGCCGCGGCGCAACGAGAACGTGACCGCGAAGCGCGACGCGCGGCATCGCCACACCGAGGAGCTCGTGCAGCGGCGCGATCTGCGCGTAGTAAGACACCTCTGCCGGTCCGCCGATGAAGACATCGGGCCGCAGAATGAAATCCTGGAGTACGGGACGCGTGATCGCCGATGTCGAGAGCGTCGCGGGATCGCCGACCGCCTGCGGGTGATCGACCACGTGGCGAATCCACGACGGATCGAGACGGAAGAGCAGCGTGTACGCCTCCCCTTCGCGCGGCACGATCTGCGGCTCGTAGCCGGCGCTGCGCAGCGACGACGACCGCGCGGCAATCGCACGCTGCACGTCGCTCCACCGGCTCATCAGGTTCTCGAACAGCGGAGTCGCGGCTCGGCGCAGCTCCGGCAGAAGCGAATCCACGAAGACGATCGGTTCCCCGGCAAACGCCGTGGTCAGAAGCTCGGCAAAAGAATCGGTGAACGAGATGCCCTGTCGCAGCCACGCCGGCCGCGGAATGTTGAACAGAGACAGCATCTCCTGAACGACGTTTTCCGGAACCGGCAGTGGCCCGACGGCGCTGCGCGAATCGGCGAGGCGGGACGGCCGGATCGTGATCAGATCGAGCTGCCGGTTCACATCGCGATTCGGATCGATGGCGTTCACCGGCACATGAACGGTCGCCGCCTCGCTATAATCGTGATCTTCGGTGGCCAGCCAGAAGAAGATCGTCGCGGGCACGCCGCTCTCGGCGAGCTGCCGCTTCCACTTGATCGCGCTCGTCAGTTTGGCGAGTGTGTACAGCGGCCCGCCGGCGACGCCGACCTGCTGGCCGGAGACGATCGCCACGGTGCCGCCGCTGTTCCAGCGGCGCAGATGGTCGGCGATCGATGAGCCCCAGCGGCGGTTGGATTCGATGAGTGACTCGATGAGCGCCGGCGGCACGTTGCGCGCCGGCGAGGGCGCCGGCGCCCCACTGGCGCGTGGGAGGAACGTCGTGGCCCTGGGAGATCCAGCCAGCCAGTCGAGCACGAACCGATTCATGCCCGGATACCGGCTCAGCGGGATCGTGAGACAGGACGGGTCGGTCAGCGAGGTGCTCATCGCGCTTTGCTCCCCAGGAGGATGAGCCGCGGCGAGCTGCGCTCGTAGTGATTGCCGTGGAAGTCGCCGAACGCGGCGCGGATCGTGAGGTTGCAGGAGGTGAACATCAGCGCGATCTCATCGAGATCGTATCCTCTAACACGCTCCAGATAGCGCCGTTCACCGATCGTGATCCGTTTGTTGAACGATCGGTCGGAGGGGTCGAACCACCGCTCGATGCCAACGTCGCCGAGCGGCGTCTCTCGCCACTCGCGCTGCACGAGCTTGTCCAGCTCGCGGTGAACATTGAGGTAATCGAACAGGAACGGAGCGCCGCGTTGCAGCACGCGGGTCATTTCCCTGACTACCGCGATGTTGTCCCCCTCCGTCGCGAAGTAACCGAAACTCGTGAAGAAGTTCACCAGTCCGGCGAAGCTGTCCGAGCAGAACGGCAGGCTCCGCATGTCCGCTCGGGCCACCGGCATCACGCCGTATTCACGAATGCCGGTGCGCAGGAGCATGTACGACAAGTCGCAACCGACGGCATCGTAACCGGCGGCCTTCAGCTCGACCACGTGCCGCCCGGTGCCGCACGCGAGATCGAGAACATGTCCGCGCAGCGTTCCGACGTGACGGCGGAAGAACGCCACCTGCTCCCTGGCCTCGGTCTCGTCACGATTGGAGTAGAGCTCGAGATACTCCTCGCCGAACCACTCCTGGTACCAGGTCATGGCAGAACGATGAACGCGGAACGATGAACGCTGAACTTGTTTCCCGGTTCATGGTTCATCGTTCATCGATCATCGTTTCACTCCAAGCTTCTCCGCGATTGTGCGCTCGTGCTCCCGCGCACGCGCAAGCGCCGCTTCCAGCCCCTCCACCACCTGGCGCGCCGAATTCAGGAGCGATTCCAACTCAGGCCGCGGCGACGCGGCGTCATGCGCGAAGGGATCCTCATCGCCGGGTTCGGCGATGACTTCGACGTTGTCGAACGGTATCTCCCGGACTTCGTCTCCGAGGACGGCCTGGGCGGCGGAAACGTCAAATGGCGAGGGCGCCGGCTCGGCGGCCGCGCCGCGCATCGACAGTTTCGGGGCCCTGGCTGAGGAAGCGGTGACGCCCGCGCGCGCCGTCATGTCCGGCGCTTCGAGCGGCGCGGCGTCCGGCAGTGTCGTATCGACGTTGTTCTTGAGGTTGTCGAGGATGCGCGCGACCGCGGCGCGCAATGTCGCCGCGACACCTTTGCCCTCGATCGCGGCCGCCTCGACGACCGGCACCTTCCCGGGGCGCATGTATGCGGACATTTCATCCACGGATGCGACGCCGGGCAGATCGCGTTTGTTGTACTGGTAGACGATTGCGATCTTCTCCGGATCGATTCTGTTGAGCCGCAGGTTCGTCTTCATGTTCTCCAGGCTCGCGAGGTTCGACTCCTTCATCGTCTTCTGCGAGTCCGCCACGAAGACGACGCCGTCGGCACCGCGGAGCACGAGTTTGCGCGTCGCGTCGTAGAACACCTGCCCGGGCACGGTGTAGAGCTGCACACGGACCTTCTGACCGGCGATCGTGCCGAGCTCCATCGGCATGAAGTCGAAGAAGAGCGTCCGGTCCGTCTCCGTCGACATGGAGATCATCTTTCCTTTGTTCTCCAGCTTCGGGTTTGAGTAGATCTTCTCGAGGTTCGTCGTCTTCCCGCACAGACCCGGCCCGTAGTAGACGAGCTTGACCGTGACCTCGTTGGTGGCCTTGTTGATCAGAACCATTACTGAACCTCCGGGACCGTTTGGTAGCTTAGCAGGGTGGGACGGATGCGATAAACTTCGCAACGATGTCCAGGAAAGAGCTCCTGACGCGGGTCTGCACGGAGCAGATCGTCGGCGTCGTGCGTGAAGAGAGTCTCGGAGCGGCGCAGGCGGTGGCCGAGGCGTATGCGCGCAACGGGATCCGCATTCTGGAGATCACGCTCACGACGCCGGATGCATTCGATCTGATGCGCCTCGTCAGCGAGCGCTTTCACGGGCAACAGATCACGATCGCGGCGGGAACCGTCCGCAACTCCAACGATGCAGCCGCGGCGCGACGCGCCGGCGCAGAGATCATCGTCTCGCCGCACACCGACGTCCGCATCATCGAGTACGCGAACGAGAACGATCTGCTGTGCATTGCCGGCGCGGGCACGACCACCGAGATCGTCCGGGCCTGGGAAGCGGGCTGCGACATCGTGAAGGTGTACCCCGCGCAATCCCTCGGCGGGCCCGATTACATCCGCACGATCCGTCAGCCGATCCGCGACGTCCCGATGCTCGCCGGTGGCCCCGTGCCGCTCGACATGATCGATTCCTACCTCGACGCCGGTTGCGTCGCCGTCAACCTCGGCGGCTCCCTCGCCGTGCCCGACCTCGTCCGCAGTCAGCAGTGGGAAGAGATCGGCCGGCGCGTGATGCTGGCCACTTCGATCGTCCAATCGAGAAAGAACGTCTCGCGTCCCGATTCGCCGTATGTCCACTGATCTCCACTGATGCTCCTCGTCGCCACTCTTCTCCTCGGCCTCAGCTTCCCGTCCACGAGCAAGACATCGTGGATGCGACCGGAGTCGTTTCGCCTCGTCATCGGGATGACCCGCGACGACGCGTTGACCGCGCTGCAAGGCAGCGGCTGGCGCATCAGCGACGGCGAAGACGCCGATCACGTGCTCGTCGAGTACGACGGGAACAAAGCGGTGACGATGGAGTTCAACGGCGGCCGCCTCCGCGGCCTGCGCTTCGAGCTGTTCGGGCTGATTCCGGACATCCACGCCGCGTTCAACGAGGAGCGCGCGTTTCTCAAAGAGAAGCTCGGCGAACCGAAGAAGGGCATCCGATCGCGATCGATCGTCCTCTATGACTCGACGCTCCCGAACGTGATGGTGGTTGCGTCGACGGATCCGACGACGGAGAACGGCCGCAAAGGGATCGGGCTCCTGGTGGTGCGGTACTTCGATCCGCTGGCGCCGAAGCGGTAGCCATTAGCAAGGCCGGCCGTCTTACGGGCCGGCCCGCCACTGCTGACGCTACGCTATTTCTTGAAATTGAGGGACGAGACGTCTGTGATCTTGGAACTCGACGTCGGCGTCGATCCAATGGTCTGCGAATCGAAGTTGAGGTACGCGTTGACAGCGCCGCCCTTCGGATTCTTCTTCGCCTTCAGATCGCGAACCTTGACCGAGGGTCTGGAACTCTTGCTCTTCTTGGACTTGGCCATTCTTAGCTCCCTTTTTCTGCTGCGATCCGGACCGAAGGGATCGCGGCGGTTTCGCAAATCCCCGCCGCCGGGCGGATCCGCTGGCGCCGAAGCGGTAGCCAATGGCAAGGCCGGCCGGCTTACGGGCCGGCCTGCCACTGCTGACGCTACGTTTACTTCTTGAAATTGAGGGACGAGACGTCTGTATTGAGCTTGATAGTCGCGGGCGATTCGATCTTGACGGTCTTGAGGGCCGTCGTCTTGAGGTACGCGTTGAGAGCGCCGCCTTTCGGATTCTTCTTCGCCTTCAGATCGCGAACCTTGACCGAGGGTTTGGAACTCTTGCTCTTCTTGGACTTGGCCATTCTTTCAGCTCCCTTTTTTCTGCTGCGATCCGGACCGAAGGGATCGCGGCGGTTTCGTAAATCCCCGCCGCCGGGCGAGGTGTCATGGGCGCCACTACAACAGGATCGATGCCATGCGAAGGCGGAAAAGCTAAGAGGCTCTGCGCGGATGTCTTAGCAGCGCGGGGCCGTTTTTCGCGACCTCGCGGACGGTCGTAAAAGCGAGCAACGTGGCTCCGGATTGAAGCCAGTGGCGCTGTTTCGCGAGCCGCGCTCTACGCGCGCCGGGGCAGCAGGTTGATGACGCCGAGCAGGTAGAGCAGATACATCGCCTCGCGCAGCTCTTTCGCGGGCACAGGCGGTCTCACCTTCTCCAGGATCTGCCGAAGACTCTGCGTGCCGTCGCTGTGCCGCAAAATCTCGACCTCCCATTCCGGCACTCGAAGATCGACGCCCGTCGTCGTCGACGGACTCTCGAGCGTCAGACGACGGAGGTTGCGCCACGGTCCGCCGCGGCGCGGCCACCGCGCAACGAAGAGCGGCGTCAGAAGAGGGCGGCGGCGCAGCAGCTTCGCGGCATCGTCCCAGGGAATTCTCGCCGCGGGGCGTCGCGACAGAACGAGCTGATGAAAGCTCGACGGCTGCAGCACATCGACGAGCTTGGCGATCTCGGCCCGCGATCGAGGAATGACGGCAAGATGGAGATCATGATTGAGAAGCGCGCGAACCGCGAAGAACGCATGGTAGTGCCCGAGGAGATGAAGACCAGCGTCGCGGAAAGAACGGTTCCATTCCGCGAGCGGTAGCGCGTGATTGAGCGGGCCGAACAGATCACCGGCCAGATAGCCCGCATCCTGATCCGCGATCTGAATCGGTGGATAGATCGACAATGCATCGCAGACGCGCAACACCTGCCTGACGCGGTCGCCCTCGCGAAACTCACCGGCATCGATTCCGAATGCGTTCAGGACCGGACGCCAGCGCACGCTCGGATGGCTCGCGCCGTTCACGCCGAGAACCAGGATCCCCGCGGGCGTCAGACAGCGAGCGAAGTTGCGCAGGACAGCCGCGGTGTCAGGGATGTACGAAAGCACGCCGTGACACGAGACGAGGTCGAAACGATCGCCGGTGATGTCGAGCAGGTGCGGACTGGAGAGATCCGCAACCTCGAAGCGCACTCTCTCTCCGCCGTCCGCTCTTCGCTGCAACTTTCTGGCTGCTGCAATGGATCGTACGCTGAAGTCGACCGCGATCACCTCGGCGTCGGGAAAGCGCTGCGCAAACACGAACGCCTCCGTTCCCACCCCACAACCGGCGACGAAGATTCGCGCCGGATTGAGCGCCGCCGGCTTCTCCCGCACCGCGTTGATCCATTCCAGGGAGGGAAGTGACCACTTCTCGATGGTCCCGCGGAGCGCAGGGGGCGGATACGGCCGTCGCTCGTAGATCTTCCGAACGCGGCTCGCGATTCTCATGGGACCCGGCGAGAGTACCAGCTCCGGCCGTGAGTTTCCGTCTTTAACCTGCCGGTGTTAGTGTTGACAAATTCGTCCAGTCAGGGCCGCTTTCGGGTGCGTTGCATGGCAGTGGTTCCGGAGAAGCTGACGTTGATGAATCCGAGACCGGCGCTCGGTTCGGCGGTTCTGTTTCACGCCGGCGGAAGGGCGTACACCGTCGACGACGCCATCTCATCAGCGATGTTCCGAGGCGCGCTCGATACCGCGATTGAGGAGACGCTCGCGCTCAGCGCCGCGGAAGAGCGCGCCGGCGAAGAGGGCTTCGAGCCGGACGACGAGGCGCTTCAGACGAGCGCCGAAAGCTTTCGCTATCAGCATGATCTGATCACAGCCGGCGAGACCGAGGCGTGGCTCGAGACTCGCGGCATGACGATCGATGATTTCAGCCGGCACCTGTACCAGCAGCTCTGCAGAAGCGCTTACCCGGGCAAGTCGGATGGCCAATCCGTTCCGGACGACCTTTCCGATCTGCTGCGCGTACGTCTCTGGATGACAGACGGGATGGACGAGCTCGCGGCAGCGCTACGACGGCGGATCGCTGCCGGAATCGAGATGTCCGATCGAGAAACGCTCTCCACCCAGGCGGAGAAGCGGCGATTTCTCGGTCGTCACCGGCTGGACGACCGTTCTCTTGCGGGCTGGCTGGCGGCATTGAATCGCGACAACGCGTGGCTTGCCGAGGCGCTCAGAGTCGAGACGGCGTTCGATCGATTGGTCACACAGGCGATCACCGACGATGCGCGCTCGCGAAGGCTCGCGTCGATGCAATTGGCGCTCTCGAAGATGGAGATCGAGACGCTCGAGCTGGACTCGGAGGCGGCGGCGCGCGAAGCCGTTCTCTGCGTGCGAGACGATGGCCAGAGCCTATCCGAGATCGCGCGCGAGAGCGGCTATCACGCCGATCACTCGGAGCTCTGGATCGACGACTTCGACGACGCCATCGGCCAGCAACTCCTTGGCGCCGTCGACGGTGAAGTCATCGGACCGATCGAAAGCGACGACCGCTTCAAGGTCTACCAGATCGTGCGCAAGATCGAGCCGCGAATGTCGGACCCGGCGGTGAGCGATCGCATCGACAAGGCCATCGTCGACGAATTCTTCGACGATCTCTGTGCCCGCCACACTCACGCCTCGGATGTCGCACGCACAGGGCAATGAACATCGAACCGTTTCTGCAGCAGTCCTCGGTGTTCCGGTTCTTCCCTCCGGAACATCAGGAGCGCGTGCGGTCCCTCTTCCGCAAGGTGCAGTACGACTTCGGAGAGGTGATCGTGCGGCAGGGCGATCCGGCGGACGCGTTCTACATTCTGGTGGCGGGCCGCGCGCGCGTGATCAAGACAACAGCACGCGGCGAAGAGATCGCGCTGAATGTTCTGAGACCGGGCAGCGAGTTCGGCGAGTCCGCACTCCTCTCGGCCGCGCCGCGGACCGCGACCGTGCGCTGCTCGAGCATCGTCGAAGCACTGCGTCTCGCGCGCGACGATTTCTCGGCGCTCATCGCTCAGTACCCCGAGCTGCGCGGATACCTCGAGGCGACGCAGCGCTACCACACGCTGCACAGCTTCCTCTATGAGTTCAGCAACTTCGGCCGGCTGCCGGAGCCCGCCCTCAATGAGTTGATTCAACGGCTCACGACGGCGAAGTTCGCGGCCGGACAACGCATCCTCACGAAAGGCGAGCCGGCCGGGCCGATGTACGTCGTACAGTCCGGAAAGGTCCGCGTCTTCGACCCGAGCACCAACGGAGCGCGATCTCTCGCGTTCTACCGCGAGGGCGGCTTCTTCGGCGAGCTGTCGATTCTCAACGGGTCTCCGCGTGCCGCCTCGGCCGAGGCGGTGACGGATTGCACGCTTTTGGCGCTGCCGCCGGAGACGGTCCTCGATCTGCGACGGCAGTTCCCGGAGTTCGCGAAGCTGCTCGAAGAGAGGCTCGCGCAGTATCACCGCGACGGCGAAGCACGCGTACCGCTCGACTTCGCAACGGAGATGCTGCCCGCCGAGACGAAGGTCGCGGACAAGGTCGGCGAGGACCAGACCGTCGAGGATCACGACTTCAAGGGCCAGCGGCCGCGAATCCGGAAGTTCCCGATCGTTTTCCAGATCGACGAGATGGATTGCGGACCGGCCGCGCTCGGCATGGTCTGCCGCCACTTCGGACGCGACGTGAGTCTGTCCCGGATCCGCCGGCTCTGCTTCACATCGACCGACGGGACGAGTCTCAGGGGGATCTGCAGCGCGGCCACGGAGCTCGGCCTCGCTGCGCGCGCGCTCAAAGTCACCCCGCGCAATCTGCCTGAGCTCCCGATGCCCGCGATCGTTCACTGGGAGGGCAATCACTGGGTGGTGCTCTTCGACGTCGGACCGAAGCACGTTCGCTTCGCCGATCCCGCGACCGGCATCCGGCGCCTTACGCGGCAGGAGTTCGAACAGCGATGGACCGGATACGCGGCGCTGTTCGACTACACCGATGCGTTCGCCGAGACGGCGGAGAGCAGGACCGGTTACTCCTGGCTGAAGCCCTTCTTCGCCGGCTATCGCACGCTCTTCCTCCAGGTCTTCCTGCTGGCGGGCATCGTCACGCTGCTGCAGCTTCTCTTCCCGGTCTTCACGCAGATGGTCGTCGACAAAGTGATCGTCGAGAACGACCTCGCGCTGCTCAACGTGATCGTGCTCGGCATCATCGTGTCGCTCGCATTCATGGTCATCTCGAATCTCGCGCAGCAGTACCTGCTCAGCTTCGCCGCGGTGCGCATCGATGCCGCGATTCTCGATTACCTGACGCGCAAACTCCTGGCGCTTCCGCTCTCGTACTTCAACAACCGCCGGACGGGCGATATCCAGCGGCGGCTCGAAGGCGCGCGGCAGATCCGGCAGTTCGCGGTTCAGCAGGGCGTCGGAGGCGCGCTCTCGATTCTCGCTGGCGTCGGCTCCATCACGCTGATGGCCGTCTACAGCCTGAAGCTGGCGAGCGTGTTCTTCGTGACCGTGCCGTTCTACGCGGGGCTCATGGTCTTCTCGGTGCGGTTCCTGAGGCCGCTCTTCGCCGACATCGAGGAGAGCTGGGGCCGCTACAGCTCGCATCAGATCGATGCGATCAAGGGAATCGAAGCGGTGAAGGCCGCGTCCGCGGAGCAGACGTTCCGCGATGCGATGCTGCACGAGTTCCTCCGGGTCTCGAACAAGATGTTCCGCAGCGGCTTCGTCGTGATGAGCTACGAGAGCATGGTGCAGGTCGTCGGCATGATGGCCACCGCGCTGTTCCTGTGGGTCGGCGCGCGCATGGTGGTGAGCGGCGAGATCACTGTCGGCGTGTTCGTCGCGTTCGCATCCCTCAGCGCCATGGCCTTCGCCGCCGTCCTCCGCACCCTCGGCATCTGGGACGAGTTCCAACTCGCGTCGGTGATGCTCGCACGCCTCGACGACATCTTCGAGCAGGAGCCGGAACAGGGCCACGACCGCTCGCGGCTCACACCTGTCCCCTCGCTCGAGGGGCGCATCGAGGTGCGCGACCTCGGCTTCCGCTACGGCGGCCCGGAATCGCCGCAGATCCTCAGCGGCATCAACCTGGACATCGAGCCGGGACGAATGATCGCGATCGTGGGTCGCAGCGGCTGCGGTAAGACGACGCTCGTCAAGCTGCTGGCGGGGCTGATCGAGCCGACTGATGGCACGATCCTCTACGACCGCGTCGACATGCGCACGCTGAACTACCGCGACCTGCGGCGGCAGATCGGCCTCGTGCTCCAGGAAAACCACATGTTCGACGAGACGATCCTGCGGAACATTGCGTTCGGTGACGCGGAGCCCGACTTCGATCGCGTGCTCTGGGCCGCACAACTGGCGAACGCGCACGACTTCATCATGCGGCTGCCCTCCGGCTACGAGACGCGCATCGGTGAGACAGGCCTTGCCCTGTCCGGAGGTCAGAAGCAGCGCATCTCGATCGCGCGCGCCGTCTACAACGATCCGCCGGTGTTGATCTTCGATGAAGCGACGAGCGCGCTCGATTCCGAATCGGAGCGTGCGATCCAGCAGAATCTGGCGCGTCTCATGAGTGGCCGCAGCTCCATCGTCATCGCCCATCGTCTCAGCACGATCCGGGACGCGCATCAGATCGTCGTGCTGGAGAAGGGTTCCGTCGTGGAGACCGGGACCCACGACGAGCTGATGGCCAATCGAGGACTGTACTTCTACCTTTCGAGTCATCAACTCGGCATCTGATTGCTCATGCGCACGCCAACGATCGCAACCGTCGAGCGCCCCGGATGGGAGAGCCAGGCACCGCTCGTTGCGCACGACCCGCCCCGATGGCTCGTGCGAGCGCTCGGTTGGCTGTTGATCGCGCTGTTCGCGACCGCGCTGCTCGCCGCGATCTTCGTGCACGTTCCCGAAACCGTTCAATCGCGATTCGAGCTGGTGACCGAAGGCGGCGCGGATCCGATCCAGTCGCCGCGGGCCGCCGTGCTCGAGCAGGTGCTCGTCCGTCCCGGACAGACGGTGAAGAAGGGCGACAGGCTGTTCGTGATGCGCGTCGACGAAGTCCGCGAGTGGCGGACCGATACGGACGCACGCGCCGAGGCGCTCCGGGCGCTGCGCGAGCGCTCGCCCAAACTCGAAGAGGAGCACGCTTCCGCGTTGCGCATCAAGGATGGCGAGATCGATCAGGCCGAGCGCGAAGTGGCGTTCCGCGCCACGCACCTCGCCACGATGCGCGATCTCGCGGCCAGAGTGGAGAAGCTGGCAGCGACCGGGCTCATCTCGCAGATCGAGCTCGCGTCGCATCGCATCGCGCTCGCGCAATCCGACAAAGATCTCGAACAGGCGCGCAAGACGCTCTCGCAACGGCGTCTCGAGCGCCAGGGCCTGGTCATGGAACGCACGCGGCAGCGCATCGAGGAAAAGTCCGCCGCCGACGATCTGGCGATCCGCATCGCCGCGCTGGAGCAGCCACTGGCCGCGAGCGCGAACGGATTGCTCGAGATCCGCGCGCCGTACGATGCCGTCTGCGTCGGGGTCACGCAGCAGAACGCCGGCGGCGTCGTCGCTCCGGGCGAGCAGCTCTGCCAACTCAGTCCGGTGACGCGACACCTCCAGGCGAGGCTCGATCTGCCGGAGACCGGCCTCTCGCAGCTCCAGCCGCGACAGCGCGTCCGTCTGCTCTTCGACGCGTTTCCGTATCAGCGATTCGGAGTGGTCACCGGCGCGGTGGACTGGATCAGCCCCGCCGCGGTCACGCGCCAGCAGGGATCCGACTTCGTGGCCGTCGCTTCGCTCGACCGGCGCGAGATCGTCGCCGGCCGCAACGTCTATCCGCTGAAGTCCGGGATGAAAGGTGTGGCGCGAATCACCGTCGGACGTCGCGCGCTGATCGAGTTCGCTTTCGAGCCGCTGCGCAAACTGCGCGAGAACCTCAAGCCATGACCCAGCAGCGCCTCTCCGGATTCAGGGTCGAAGAGCTGACCTCGAACAACGAGGCAATGCGGCGCTGCCTGCAACTGGCGATGCTCGCCACCCGCAGCGCCATCCCCGTCCTCATCCTCGGCCGCACCGGAACGGGCAAGACTCTGTTAGCCCAGGCCATCCACAACTCGTCCGCGCGCGCGAACGGGCCTTTCATCGCGTTCAACGCGTCGGCCATGAGCGACACATTGCTGGAGAGCCAGCTCTTCGGACACGAGCGCGGCGCGTTCACCGGCGCGCAGCAGACCCTCAAAGGTAAGTTCGAACTTGCCAACAGCGGCACGCTCTTTCTCGATGAGATCGCGGACATGAGTCCGTTGGCCCAGGCGAAGATTCTGCGCGCGGTCGAGTACGGCGAATTCGAGCGCGTCGGCGGCGAGCGGATGCTGCGCTCGGACGCCCGCATTCTCTCCGCGACGAACTGCTCGCTGCGTGAACGCATCCGCGACGGCAGGTTCCGCGACGACCTCTACCATCGGCTCGACGGTCTCGTGCTCGCGGTTCCCTCGCTTCGCGATCGTCCCGAGGATCTGCCGTCGCTCATCGCCAGTGAGTTGAAAGCTGCCGCCGCTGAAGCCGGCAAGCGCCTCAACTCGATCCATCCCGCGGCGATGCAGATGCTCGCGAGCTACGAGTGGCCGGGCAATCTCCGCGAGCTGCATCACACGATCCGCAGCATCGCGTTGTTCTGTGAAGGACCGGTGGTGCTTCCGGAGCACGTCGTCTTTCAACGCGATCTCGACGCCGACGCCGGGGCGACCGAACAGCGGCAACCGGTTGCGGCGCGGGAGGTGGCGCCCTGCAACGGGGATCTCTCACTCGAAGCGGCCGTCGCGGCTCACGTCCGTCGCGTGTACGAGACCACCGGACGCAACCAGCGTCAGACGGCGCGGCTCCTCCGAATCTCGCGAGGCAAACTCGCCCGCCTTCTCGCCGCGGCTCCGAAATAGAACCTCCGGCTCGCGGATGGAGCCGTCACTGGTCCATTCTGTTCTCACCACCGATTGCAGGAAACACGAGCATCCCACCATCGGCTGGATACTTACGCCGATCGCACGCGAATGGCATTGAATCTGTTAGAGACAGATCTCCGTGGCGTCCAATAAGACACGCGTGCGGAAGAGCGATCGTCCGAGGGACACGGCCGAGAAACCGATCCGCCTCAACGATCTGATCCCCAACCGCAACGTGTCCGGCGGCCGGCGCGCGGTGTTCGGAAGCGCACCGGCCACGCCGAAACGCAAACCTCAGAAGTGAGGGGAGCGGCCGTCTCGCCCCTCGGCGGGATGATGCGGCGGAGAAACGAGCCGTTCTACTGCGATCCGCCGACCGGTGCGGTTTCCACCGCATGCGCGACGTACTTCTGCGTCGGTCCGTCGTACACGAAGATTCCCTCAGCACTCGTACCGACGTAGAAGCGTGTGCGCTGGAACGGATCGGGCGCGACGGTCGTGACCTCCGCGTTCCGGGACGGCAGCACGATCGTCTTCCAGTCGGGATCGCTCGGGTCTGATACGAGGATCTCGCGCTGTTGCCGCGACGTCAGGAAAAGCATGTCGTCTGCGCTGCGCGTTGCGGCGCCGAACACCGCCGCGTACTGCGCGTCCGGTGCATCGGCCTGACGCCAGATGCGGTCGGCATCCACGCAGCCGGCATGCACCCCGGCCGAGCCGGCGACGAACACGAACTGCGAATTGTTCGCCTTTCGAATCGCGAGCGTGCGGCCGCGATCGGGAGCGCCCGTGATGGTGCTCCAGTTCTCTCCGTCGAAGATGAGCAGTCCGAGGTCGGTGAGCGCGAACAGCGCGCGGTTGAGTCCGAGGCTGCCGACGGCGATGTCGACCGTGCGGTTGCCGGAGCCGGCCAGCCGGTACCACGATTTCCCGGCGTCGCGCGACGTGAACACGCCTTCCGAAGTCGCGGCGAAGCAACGCGTGCGATTGAAGCGCAGCACCTTGTCCACCCGCACCGGTGAATTCACGGGCGCAGCCTGCGTCCACTCCACGCCGTCCGCGCTCCAGAAGAATCCCTTTTCCGTCCCGGCGATGAATCGCGTCTCGGCGTCCGTTTCGTCGGCGATCGCAATCGACAAAACCTCGGGAAGACGTGTCGTGCTCAGCCTCGCCCACGTCGAGCCGCCATCGTCCGATCGATAGAAGCCCGACGCAGCGCCGCCGAACACCACCGAGGCGTACACGCGATCCTTCAGCGAAGGATCGGGCGTGATCGTCGTGATGCGCAGGTTGTACAGCCCCTCCGATGTGCGCGTGAACGTTCGCGCGTTGTCCTCCGACACATAGACACCGTCGCCTTCGATGCCGAGGACGATGCGATTCGGCCGCTGTGGATGCATGGCGATCGAGTTGACGACGAGGCCCTCATCGGAGACGACGTACCACGTCTTGCCGCGGTCCTCGGACCGGTAAAGTCCCGCGACGGATCCCGCATACAGGGTGTCCCGATCGCACGGATCGATCTCGATGTCGTGGATGCGGCGATTGTTGAAGCCGTCGCGATAGCGCGTCCAGTTCTCTCCGCGATCGGCCGTGTTGTAGACCCAGCCGCACGTCGACACCCACAGAGTATCGGGATCTTCAGGCTGGATCAGGATGGAGAACATGTCGGTGTCGAGCACCATCCCGTTGTTGATCAGCTTCCATGTCGCGCCGCCGTCGTCGGTGCGAATGCCCTGCCGCCAGGTGCCGACATAAATGCGGTCGCGCGTTCTGGGATCGATCGCCACCGACTCGACGTTCAACTGATCCGAGATCTGCGTCCACGTCGCGCCGCCATCGTTGCTTCGATACACGCCGGTGAGTCCGCCGATCACGACGAACTCGGCGTCGCGCGGATCGATGGCGATCGCGCGCACGGAGAAATCCTCGAGGCCCGCGTCGCGCCGTGTCCACGTCTTGCCGCGATCGTCGGACACAGCGACGACTCCTCCGCCCCACAACCCCCAGCATGCCGCCCACAACCGGCCGTACCGGTCCATCACCAGGCTGTCGACGACGTACCCGGGGAACGGAGTGCCACCGAACGCGTTGCGCCAGGTGCGCGCCCCATCGGTCGAGAGATAGACCTCACCCCCGCTCGTGCCGAGGTAGTACGTATCCGGGCTGCTCGAGTCGACGATGAGGGCACGGACGTCCGCGCCGAACAGACCGCCCCGCCGCCATTGCGCGTGAAGCGGCACGGCAGCGACTAGAAGTATCAGGAGGAAGAGAAGTTTGCGCATGCGCACCCGGCACTCGTGAATCTACCACCTGTCCGTCAAAGCAAACCTTAGTCCTGAGTAGTCCTGAGTCCTGAGTCCTGAGTGCTGGGGGCTGAGTTTTGAGTGCCGAGTCCTGAGTCCTGAGGGCTGAGTCCCGCCAAGCCCGTTACTCAGCACTCAGTACTCAGCACTCAGTACTCAGCACTGCTATCCTACGGATCGAATGGCTCTTCTCCGCACCTGTGTCTTCCCCTGCGCCGGCTTTGGGACGCGGTTCTTTCCCGCCACAAAGGTCATCCCGAAGGAAATGCTGCCGCTCGTCGATAAGCCGATCCTCCAGTACGGGATCGAAGAGGCGCGCGACTCCGGGTTCGACAAGCTGATCATCGTAACGTCGAAAGGCAAGGACGCGATCTTCGATCACTTCGACCGCACGGCGGAGCTCGAACGGTCGCTGCGCGACCGGCAGAAGCTCGATCTGCTCGCCGAGGTCGAAGCCGTGAGCAACATGGTCGACCTCATCGCCGTCCGACAGAAGGAAGCTCTCGGTCTCGGACATGCCGTGCTCGTGGCGCGCGACGCCGTCGGCGACGCTCCGTTTGCAGTCGTGCTGCCCGATGACGTCATCCTCTCGGACGAACCCTGCCTGCTGCAGATGCGGCGCGTGTTCGAGGAGACCGGACGCCCTGTTGTTGCGCTCATGGAGGTCTCCGCCGATCAGACCTCGCGATACGGGATCGTGGCCGGCGAGCTGAAAGGCAACCGCCGGTTTCTGGTCCGCGACATGGTCGAGAAGCCGAAGATCAAGCCGCCTTCGCGGTACGCGATCATCGGCCGATATATTCTGCCGCCGGAGATTTTCCCGATCCTCGAGAAGACGGAGCGGGGTGCGGGCGGCGAGATCCAGCTCACCGACGCGTTGCGCGAGCTCGTCCGCACGGGCGATTTCTACGGCTACGTGTTCGAGGGAAAACGCCATGACGCCGGTGAGAAGCTCGGCTATCTGAAGGCGACTGTCGATTACGCGCTGAAGCACCCCGCGCTTCGCGATGAGTTCTACGCATACCTGGAGCGGAGACTGGGCGATGGAACAGACACTCCGGATCGTCGAGCTGACGAGCGAAGAGCTGCGAGCGATCGTCGGCGAGTGTGAGCTGACGGGCCGCAGAACGATCTTCGAACGCTCCGGCCGGCCTGTCGCCATCCTGTTGTCGCACGACGAGTATCAGGCGTTGCGCGAGACGATCGCCATCGGTGCGGACGAGGCGCTGCGCGCGCGCATCCAGGCGGCCGAGGAACAGGTCCGAAAGGGCGGGATCATGGCGATGGAGGATTTGCTGGACACGTCATCCTGATGACGTTCGAACCGAACCATGTGGAACGACCGTCTCCGCCTCTCGGAATCCGTCGCTGACGACTGGTCCGTTCTCGCGCCGCACGAGCGGGAAGCGGTGAGCGCCGGGCTGGAGCGGATCGATGAGGATCCGATCGCCGGAGCGCCGCTGTACGAGCCTTTGCGCGGCTTGTGGAGTTATCGTGTGGGACATCTGCGCGTGATCTATCGCATCATGCCCGAGGCGCGGTTCGTCATGATCCTGTCGATCGCTCGCGCCGCAGAACCATCATGAACGAAGAACTGATCCTGGCGTCGTCTTCGCCGCGCCGCCGCGAGCTTCTCGGCTCCATCGGGGTGCGTTTCCATGTCATCCCGAGCCATGTCCCGGAGGAGCGAAAGGAAGGCGAGGCGCCGGAAGAGTACGTCGCGAGGTTGTCGCGCGAGAAGGCGGAGGCGATCGCGCACCATCATCACTCGCGATGGATCGTCGCCGCCGACACGACCGTCCTCCTTGGCGATACACTGCTGGAGAAACCAAACGATGCCGCCGATGCGGCGCGCATGCTCGGCATGATCGCGGGACGAACGCACACCGTGTACAGCGGTGTGACGCTCCAGCGCCTCGATCGGAATTACAGCGACACGCGCGTCTCGGAGTCGGAGGTGCGGATGCTGCCGCTGAGTGAACGCGATATCGCCTGGTACGTCCAGACGGGCGAGCCGCTGGACAAGGCGGGGGGCTACGCCGTGCAGGGCGTCGGCGCGATGTTCATCGATTCCATCCACGGCAGCTACACGAATGTGGTTGGATTGCCACTTGCTTTGCTTTTCCAGATGCTCCGCAAGGCGGGTCTCGATCCGTTGTCACCCTGAATCCGAAAAACTGGAGTCACGATGTCGTCTGCAGCAAAAGTCGGCGCATTCATGCTGGTCATCCTGGCGATCCTGGCGTACTTCGTCCTGAAGATCGAGGACATCAACGTCCGCCGCCACGGCGGAACGAAGGAGGTCAAAGCGGTCTTCGACTCGGTGGCCGGTCTTGATAACAAATCGACCGTGCGCGTGGCCGGCGTGCGCGTCGGCAAGGTCACAGACATTCAGCTCCGGACCGATGGCAAGGCCCAGGTGACGCTGGAAATCGAAAGCGACGTGCAGCTTCACCGCAACGCGATCGCGAAGGTCGCGAACCTCGGTCTGCTCGGAGAGAAGTACGTCGAGCTCGACCCCGGCTCTCCCGATCAACCGATCATCAGCGATCCGGAGGTCGTGCTGCGCGGCACGCAGCCGCCGACGATCGATGACGTCACGAATCAGGTGGCGGCGATCGCGACGGACGTGAAGACGATCACGGAGTCGTTGCGCGCCACGATCGCCGGCCCGAACGGACAGCAGCGCCTCGACGAGATCGTCGAGAACGTCCACGCCGTCACGATCCAGTTGCGCGAGCTGCTGGCCGCCAATCGCCAGAACCTCGATGCAACGGTCGGCAACATGCGCGCCATCACTGCCGACCTGCGCGTCGAGATTCCGAAGATCGCCGCGTCCATCGACCGCATGGCGAATTCCGTCGGCGGAACGGTCGGCGACAACCGCGAGGACGTGCGGCAGATCGTCGAGAACCTGCGCCAGCTCTCGACGGACCTCCGCACGACCACCGAGAACCTCAACTCGATTACCGGTCAGATGAAGAGCGGGGAAGGAACCGTCGGCAAACTGATCTACAGCAACGACGCGCATGACAAGCTGAGCGCCGCGCTCTCGTCGGTGGAGACCGGCGTGACCGAGCTGAAGAACACGCTCGGCCGCGCCAATCGCATCACGATGGACCTCGGCATCAAGGCCGACTACTACGCCGGGCTGAAGAAGGATCCCAACCTCGAGAACATCGGCGGCAACTCGCGGTCCGCGGTCACGCTCATGCTTCAGCCCAACCCGGAGCGCAATCGCTTCTATCACGTGGAGCTGGCCGACGATCCGCGCGGCCATATCCGCAAAAAGGTCTTTCAGGAAGAGATCATCGATCCGGTCACAGGCGTCACGAGCACGAAGATCACGAAAGAGACGAAGTTCGATCGCGACTTCCTCATCTCCGCACAAGCCGGCTGGCTGCTGAACGACATCGCGCTGCGCGTCGGCCTGTTCGACAGCTCGGGAGGCGCGGGAGTGGACTACCGGTTCAGCGATCGCATCCGCGTCACCGGCGAGGCGTTCGACTTCGGCAAGAAGCGCGACAACAATCCGCACCTGCGGCTCTTCGGCGAGTACGTGCTGCGCAGGGAGAGACCGAGAACGCCGATGATCTTCGTCGCCACCGGCGTCGACAACATGCTGAACGACACCGCATTCACCTTCGGCGGCGGCATTCGTTGGCGCGATGACGACCTCAAGTATCTGTTGGGGAGCATTCCCCTCGGAAAATAACTGGATTGAATATTGAAAAAGGAGCCGACGGGCCCCTTCGCTTTTTCAATTTTCAATTTTCAATTTTCAATTCGTCGATTCAGTACACTACGCCCGTGGCTACCCGCACAGTACTCATCTTCGGAGGCAAGAGCGCCGAGCACGAGGTCTCGATTCTGTCGGCGAGGTCGGTGCGCAATGCCGCCGTCCGCGAGCGCGTGGAGATCATCCCGATGTGCATCGCGCGCAACGGCCGGTTCGTCGAGCCGCATCGCAGCGCGCGCATTCTCGACGGCACCGAGGGATCGACGACGGGTGATGCGGCGTTCTCGTTTGAAAGCTGGATCCGCGAGAACGACATCGCGATCGTCTTTCCTCTCGTTCACGGCACCGGTGGTGAAGACGGCACACTTCAGGGTTACCTCGAGATTCTGGGGGTGCCGTACGTCGGCAGCGGCGTGGCCGCGTCGGCCATCGGCATGGACAAGGGCCACATGAAGTACGCGTTCGCAGCCGCGAAGCTGCCGATCGTCGACTACGTGCAGGTGCTCGACACCGAGTGGCGCAATGAGCGCGAGCGCGTCTCGCGCGCGGTCAACAACTCGCTGCGCCTCCCCTACTTCGTGAAGCCGGCCAACAGCGGCTCATCCGTCGGCGTCACCAAGGTAAAACGCGACACCGAGCTCGGTGATGCGGTCGAGGTGGCATTCCGGTTCGACGACAAGATCCTCGTCGAGCGCGGCGTCGATGCCCGCGAGATCGAGGTGTCCGTCCTCGGCAACGACGAGCCGCAGGCGTCGGTGCCCGGGGAGATCATCCCCGGACGCGAGTTCTACGACTACGAGGACAAGTACGTGGAGAACAAATCAACACTCGTGATTCCGGCGAAGCTCCCCAAGGACAGAGTCGAGGAGTTCCGCCGATACGCAGTCGCGGCCTTCCGTGCGATCGGCGCATCGGGATTCGCGCGCGTCGACTTCTTCCTGGAGCGCGGCACGAACAGACTCTTCGTCAACGAGATCAACACGATCCCAGGATTCACGAACATCTCGATGTATCCGAAGCTGTGGGAGGCGTCGGAGCTGAAGTACTCACGACTGATCGAGAGGCTGATCGAGCTCGGGCTGGAGCGCCACCGCGCGCGGGCGGCGCGCACCGCCACGGCGATGGAGTGGCTGGAGAAAGCGAAGAAGCTGGTCTGATGGTGTCATCCCGAGCGTGAGCGAGGGATCCGGGGGAATGGGGCGCACAGAACAATCCCATTCGCGTCACCCGCTCCACCAGATTCGCTACGCTCGGGATGACACGGTGATGACAATCTGGCCTATACGCCTGCTCACGGCGAAGCTCCGCCCCCTCAACGCGGCGACGATCGTTCGCACGATCATCGTCGCGGCGGTGTTCGCGGCGTTCCTGTACGGAGATTTCGTGCTGTTCCGGCGGCTGTTCCGCGCGGTCGGAACTGTGGAGGAGATGACACCGCTCTTCGCAATCGGGTTGCTCCGCAACCTCCTGGCGATGGTGTTTCTCGTATCGGTCGTGGTTCTCTTCTCGTCGTCGATGACCGCGGCGATCGGATCGTTCTTCACCGATCTCGACCTCGACCTCTATCACGCCGCACCGCGATCCAAGCTGCGCATCGTTGTGGCGCGATGGGGGAAAACGGTCGCCCAGAGCGCGACAATCGTGTTTCTGTTTCTCATCCCTCTCTTCGTCGCCTACGCGATGCAGTACCGCATCCGTTGGACGTTCATCCCGATCGCTCTCCTCGATCTGGCGCTCCTGCTGACGATCCCGGTGACGCTGGCATGTCTCGTCATCGTGATGCTGGTGCGATGGTTTCCGGTGCGCCACGTTCACCAGATTGTCGCGACGATGGCGATGATCGTTCTGACGATCGCCGTCGTCGCGTTCCGCATGAGCCGTCCGGAGCGGTTCTTCACGAACATCTCGACCGATGACGTGACGCGCGTGCTTCGCGCGATCGAGCTCCCCTCGATGGAGCGCTATCCCGGCACCGCCCTGGCGGACGTCATGGCCCGCAACGCCGCGGGATCTCGCGGCATCTCGATCCCGCTGCCGATCGCCGTCCCGGCCATCGCCCTCTTCGCCGTGTTCGTGGTCGCTGCGCGGACGACTTACTTCCGCGCGTTCGTGCGGGCGCGGGAGAGCATGGCTCCGGCGGCAATCGGCGCCGGCCTGGCGACGCGCGCGGTCGATTATCTGCTGCGCAACCTGCGGCCCCCGCTTCGCGCGCTCATCGCCAAAGAAGTCCGAACCGTGTCGCGAGACGTCGCTCAATGGTCGCAGGTCTTTCTGACCGCGGCTCTGCTGTTCATCTATGTCTACAACATCCGAATGCTGCCGCTCGGCGGCGACAAGCGTGCGGCGATCGTCGCCTACGCCAACCTCGGGATGGCCGGGTTCGTCGTCGCCGGAATCTGCCTCCGGTTCGCCTACCCGTCCGTGTCCGCGGAGGGGAAGGCGTTCTGGCTCGTGCGCAGCGCGCCGGTGGATTACGGGGACTTTCTGTTCGTCAAGGTTCTGGTCTACGCGGTTCCGCTCATCGTCGTTTCAATGGCACTGACCGCTTTCGCGAACATCGCGCTCCACGCGTCACTCACGGTGTGGACGTTCACTCTCGCCGGCGCCGCGCTCGTCGCCCTCACTCTCGTCAGCCTCGGAGTGGCGCTCGGCGCGCTGATGCCCAACTTCGCCGCGGAAAACCCGCTGCAGGTCGGCCTCTCCCTCGGCGGATTCGCTTACATGGCATTGTCACTCGCCTACGT
>Ga0210377_10000736_pt1 | contig 31287 bp, 24 predicted proteins | sample PLM4_65_b1redo_FD_155480 | JGI IMG/M metagenome (GOLD analysis project Ga0210377, IMG submission 155480) | Groundwater sediment microbial communities from an aquifer in East River, Colorado, USA - PLM4_65_b1 redo | ecosystem: Environmental > Terrestrial > Soil > Riparian zone | place: USA: East... | reverse complement strand
TGTACCACACCATGAACCACGCCATGTTCAAGGGACTCCTGTTCATGGGAGCCGGGTCCTTACTCTACGCCACCCACACGAGGAACATGGAGGAATACGGCGGGCTGATCCGCACCATGCCGTGGACCGCATTCTTCTTCCTCGTGGGAGCGATTTCGATTTCGGCGCTTCCTCCCACCAACGGGTTCGTCAGCGAATGGCTGACGTTCCAGAGCCTCTTTCTCAGTTTCATGCTTCCCGATCCCCTGATGAAGATCTTGATTCCCATCAGCGCGGCCATGCTGGCGCTGACGGGCGCCCTGGCCGTCGCGTGTTTTGCCAAGGCGTTCGGGATCTCGTTTTTAGCCATGCCCCGCAGCCCCCACGCCCAGCACGCCCAGGAGGTTCCGATGCCCATGCGCATCGGGATGGGGGCGCTCGCCGCCGCGTGCGTGGCGCTGGGGCTCGCTCCGATGGTGGTCATTCCGATGATCGACAAAGTGACCGCTCCATTTACCGGCGCCCAACTCGCCCAGAGCGTGGTCTCCGAACACGGGTGGACGCTCACGCCCATGGGGACGGAATTTGCCAGCATCTCCACCCCCGTGCTGATGCTCCTCCTGGCGATCACCATTCCGGCAGTCCTCCTCGGCGTGGTGCTCATCGCGGGCAAACTGAACCGACGGTTCTATAAGACATGGGGCTGCGGCATCAATCTCAAACCGCGAATGGAGTACACGGCCACCGGATTTGCCCAGCCGATCCGCCAGGTCTTCAGCACGATCTACCGACCGACCGTCAAGGTTGAAACGGACATGCTGGAGGAGTCCCGCTACTTTGCCAAACGGATGCGGTTTGAGGTGCACATTGAACCCACGTTTCAACGATACCTCTACGATCCCGTGGTTCGGGCGTTCAACCTGCTGGCCAACCGTCTCCGCGTCGTGCAGACGGGAAGCCTGCACTTGTATCTCGCGTATATCTTTCTGACGCTCATTGCGTTGCTGCTATGGGTCGGCTAGGAGCCCGTCCATGAGCCCGTCCATGAACGGCCATCTGCGGCGTTGCCGCGGCGGGAATCCCTCCTCACGTACGACTCAGTACGCTCCGGGGGGTTCCCTTGCGGCGCCTTGCATCTGGCCATTCCTGAACGGGCTCCAACATCACAAGACTCGAACAGGCTCCAAGGCGGACGGTCAATGACGATGCTTCAATCGGCGGCCATCGCCCTCATACAGACCGTCATTCAGACCGTCATCATCCTCGCCGTCTCGCCCTTCGTGGTGGGACTCATCCGCAAGGTCAAGGCTCGTCTGCAATGCCGGCAGGGGGCGAGTGTGCTGCAACCCTACTCGGATCTGGCTAAGCTGTTCAAGAAAGGGGTGGTCGTCTCGACCACGACGTCGTGGATCTTCACGGCGACTCCCTACATTCTGTTCGCCTCCACGCTGGCGGCCAGCTTGTTGGTTCCCATTTTCCTTTCGCGAGTGCCGTTGAGCTTTGCCGGCGACGTCATCACCGTGGTGTCGTTGTTGACCGTGGGAACCTTCTTTCTGATGTTGGCGGGGATGGACGCCGGCTCTCCCTTCGGAGGGATGGGAAGCAGCCGCGAGGCCATCGTCTTCTCGTTGACCGAGCCCGCCATGATGCTCTCCATTTTTGCGGTGGGCCTCACCGCCGGATCCACGAACGTGAGCACGATCGTCCACAACACCGCGCTGCTCCAGGGCATCGTCACCGATCCGCCCCCGCACCTCATGGCGCTGGCCGCGCTGTTCATCGTCACCCTGGCTGAAACCGGCCGCGTCCCCGTGGACAATCCCGCCACGCATCTCGAACTCACCATGATCCACGAGGCCATGGTGCTCGAATACTCGGGGCGATACCTGGCCCTGGTCGAGTGGGCCGCCGCCATGAAGCTGCTTCTGATGCTCACCCTCTTGAGCAACATCTTCGCCCCGTGGGGAATCGCCATTCAGCCCGATCCGGCGAGTCTGGCGATCGGGCTCGGCGTCTGGCTGGCCAAAGTTTCTGCGCTCGCACTGCTCGTGGGCCTGATCGAATCCATGTTCGCCAAACTTCGGCTGTTTCGCGTCACGGATCTGCTCGGGGTCGCGTTCATCCTCTCCCTGTTGGCGCTCGTGTTCTTCTATATTTTACGGGGAACACCATGACCATGATGATGTTGCATGCCGACCTGGGTTCCCAATTGGTGAACCTCTGCTCCATGATGCTCTTGGTCACCTCGTTCGCCATCGTGGCGCAACGCCGGCTCTCCGCCTGCGTGGATCTCTTCGCTGTCCAGTCCGTGTTTCTCGCGGTGACGGCGGCCTTGGTGGCCTTCTTGACCGGCATCCACCACATCTACGTCGCCGCGGCGCTCACGATTCTGATCAAGGCCATCATCATCCCCTTGATTTTGAAGAAGGTCATCGAGCGACTGAACGTCCAGCGGGAAGTGGCCTTCGTGATCAATATTCCTCCGTCCCTCTTGATCTGCGGCGCCCTGGTGATCCTGGCCTTTTCCGTCACCGAACCCGTGGCCAGCCTGGGGTTTCTGCTCACCAAAGATTCCCTGGCCGTTGCGCTCGCGATCGTGTTGATCGGGTTCTTCACCATGATCGCTCGGAAAAAAGCCGTCACCCAAGTCGTCGGGTTCTTGATGGTTGAGAACGGGTTGTTCCTTGGAGCCACCGCCGCCGCGTACGGGATGCCGCTGATCGTGGAACTCGGCGTGTTCTTCGACGTATTGGTGGCGGGTCTGATCATCGGAATCTACACCCATCGACTCCAAGATGCCTTCGACAGCGTGGATGTGAGCAAACTCACTGGATCGAAGGAATGACGGCGGGCGCCGCTCTGGCCGTCCTCACGCTGGCTCCGCTCCTGGCAGGCTTGTTGAGTCTCGCCATACGCACCACACGCGCGATGGCATGGCTTCAAGGTTCGCTCGTGGCCGTTCTTCTGGTTGCGATGGGGCTCGTGGTCGGACATGTCGCCTCCGGAAACGACGCCGTGGTTGGACACCTCCTGCGTGTCGACGCGCTCGGCGCCTTCATGATCCTCATGCTGGCGATCGTGGGCGGGACGGGACTGATCTACGCCCTCGGGTACATGGGGGAAGAACACGCGCGCGGCCATCTGGGGTACCGGCGGTACCGGCTGTTCTTCTGCCTGCTGAACCTGTACCTCTGGGCGATGTTGTTGGCCGCCAGCATTGATAATATCGCCCTCATGTGGATCGCGGTCGAGGGTTCCACGCTGGCCGCAGCGCTTCTGGTGGGGTTCGAGCGGACCAAGGCCGCCCTGGAGGCGGGATGGAACTACATCATCTTGAGCTTCATCGGCATCGCGCTCGCGTTATTCGGCACGGTGCTGGTGTACTATGCCGCCGAGCGCGTGCTCGGCGTGAGCATGGAAGCGTTGAGTTGGAGCGCGCTTCACCGGGTCGCCCCGACGCTGGACCCGACCACCCTCAAGCTGGCCTTCGTCTTTGTCTTGATCGGATACGGGACCAAAGCCGGGGTGGCCCCCATGCACACCTGGCTGCCGGACGCGCACGCCGAAGCGCCCACGCCCATCAGCGCAATGCTCTCGGCTCTCATGCTGAATATCGCCCTGTATGCGGTGTTGCGGCTGAAGAACATCGTGGACCAGGCGGCGGGCACGGCCTTCACCGCGCCGATCGTGATCGGACTCGGCCTCTTGTCGATCGCCATCGCCGCCGTCTTCATGCTGATCCAGCGGGACTACAAGCGGCTCTTCGCGTACTCGAGCATCGAGCACGTGGGGATCGCCCTCGTCGGGTTCGGCATCGGTGGACCGGCCGGCGTGTTCGGCGGCTTCTTCCACATGCTCAACCACGCCCTGGCGAAGTCCACCGCGTTTTACGCCGCGGGGTTGGTCTTGCTGCGACACGGGCACAAGGTGACGGAACGGGTCACCGGCCTGCTCAGGCAGGACCCGGCCACCGGCGGGGGGATGCTGTTGGCGGCCATCGCCCTCGCGGGCATGCCGCCGTTCGGGCTGTTCATCAGCGAGGTGTTGATCGTCACCGCAGCCTATCAGCACCATCCCTGGATTGCCGCCGTCTTCTTGGGCCTGTTGGCCCTCGCGTTCGCCACGTTGCTCGCTCAGGTGTTGCCGATGATCCTTGGCGAACCCCATGGAAGCGGCCAACACGTGGGGAGTTCGACCCGGCGTTTCACCGTCTCGGCCTTGATCGTCAACATCGTGGCGCTGACCTCACTCGGGTTTTACATGCCCGGTTTTCTGCGGGAGCTGTTCATCCCCATGATCGGCCTCTTTGGTGCAGACGTCGCGGTGAAGATTCCATGATCTCCGTCACACTGCTCTTCGTGATCCCTCTTGGAGCGAGTCTGCTCAGCCTGGGACTTCGAACCCCGAAAGCGTTGTACCGGGTCAATCTTGCCGCGATGACGTTACTCGGAGGCGCTCAGGCTCTGTTGATGTCCCGGGTTCTGCGCGAGGGGAGCTTCCTCGCCTACGATGACCTCGTGCATGTGGATGCTCTGGCGAGCATCGTCCTCCTCGTCATCACCATGATCGGCTTCACCTCCTCGCTTTACGCCTGGAAGTACTTCGATCATTACCTGGCTCAGGGAACCATCACGCCTCCCATGATGAAACGGTATTTCTCGCTCTTTCATCTGTTTATGTTTGCCATGATCTTGGCCACCCTGGCCAACAGTCTCGGTATTCTCTGGGTGGCGATCGAGGCCACCACCCTGGCGACCACGTTTCTGATCAACTTCTTCAGACGGAAGGCCTCGCTCGAAGCCGGCTGGAAGTACGTGATCCTCTGTTCGGTGGGCATCGCCCTGGCCTTGTTCGGAACCGTCTTGATGTACTCATCCTCCGTCCGGGCCTTGGGAGACGTCAGCGCGGCGCTCAACATCACCGAATTGTTGGCGGTCGCCGGCCGGCTCGATCCACACGTCGTCAAACTGGCGTTCGTGTTCATCCTGGTCGGGTATGGGACCAAGATCGGTCTGGTTCCCATGCACACCTGGATTCCCGAAGCCTACGGGGAGGCGCCGGCGCCCGTCACCGCGATGCTGGCCGGCGTCCTGGAAACCGTCGCATTCTACGCCATTCTCAGGAGCAAGCTCGTCGTCGATGCCGTCGTCTCCCCGGGGTACGCCGGCAATCTCTTGATCACGTTCGGGTTCCTTTCCTTCGGGGTCTCCGCGCTGTTTATTCTCGTTCAGCGCGACTATAAGCGGCTGTTCGCGTATTCGAGCATCGAGCACATGGGCATTGCGGCCATTGGGTTCGGAGTCGGCGGGGTCGGAACCTTCGGGGCCCTGTTCCACCTGATCAACCACGCCCTCTCCAAATCCCTCGCGTTCTTTGCCGCAGGGAATATCAACATTCGATTCGGGACGCGGGATATCGACGGAGTACGCGGGCTGATGAAGGCTCAACCCTGGACCGCCACAGCCTTCTTGATCGCAGCCCTGGCGCTGGTGGGCATGCCGCCGCTGGCCATGTTCGCCAGCGAATTCTCGGTCCTGGCGGCACTGGCAACGCGCGTGTACGCCACCGATACGATCCATCTCGGTCGATTTCTGACCATCATGATCGCAGACGAAGTCCGTAACCTCGTGCTCGTCGCCGGCTTCCTGGTCATTGCGGTCGTAGTGTTTGGAGGGTCTATGTACCGGGTGGCAAGCATGGTCTGGGGAGATCCCCCTGAAGGGGTCCATCGAGGCGAGAAACTCGGACTGAGCCATATTCCATTCGCTCTCAGCATCGGGGCCCTCGTGGTGTTGGGGGTGACGATTCCCTGGCCTCTCAGGGAGTTGATGGGCATGGCGGTCGCCATCATCACAGTGAGGTGAAGGTGAAGAACGCGGATACGGCGGCAGAGACCCTCGGCAAGGTCTTTGGACACAAAATCATTGGCGTCGGTCGTGTGCTCGACATCCCTATCGTGCGCGTGGCCAAAGAGGACGTTCCCACGATCGCGTACTATATCCACAGCACGGCGGAGTTTCGTGGGACCCTGTCAATGCAGTGGGCCGTGGACCTCCGACCGATGGAAGCCCGTTCCCAGATCTACTATCTGTTCTCGCTTGCCGAGCACGGCTCCTGGCTTATTTTGTCGATCGAGCTTCCTGACGGCGATCGGCTCTTCCCGTCGATCACCCCCCACATCCACGCCGCGAAGTGGTACGAGCGCGAGATCCGCGACCTGTTCGGTCTGATCCCGGAAGGGCACCCCGACCTGCGCCGACTGGTCCGCCACGAGCACTGGCCCAAGGGCACCCACCCGCTGAAGAAAGACTTTGCCTGGGATCACGTCATGGGACGTCAGCAGGGGGAATACCACTTTCGCCGGATCGAGGGCGAGGGCGTGTTCGAGGTCCCGGTCGGCCCGATCCACGCCGGGATCATCGAGCCGGGCCATTTCCGGTTCTCGGTCGCGGGCGAGCCGATCATGCAACTCGAACTCCGCCATTTCTGGAAGCACCGCGGCGTCGAGAAGCTCTTCGAGAACCTCACGCTTGCCGACGGCGTCTCGCTCGCCGAGAAGGTGTCGGGCGACACGTCGTTCGGCCACAGCCTCGCCTACTGCGAAGCCGTGGAGCGGCTGATGGGCATCACGGTCCCGCCGCGGGCGCGCTACCTCCGCACGCTGTTCCTGGAGTTGGAACGGATCCACAACCACATCGGCGACGTGGGCGCGATCTGCAACGACGCCGCTTACGCCCTCGCGCTCGCCCACGGCGGACGGATCAAGGAACGCGTGATGCAACTTAACGACCGGCTGATCGGGAGCCGGTTCCTGCGCGGCGTGAACGTCGTGGGCGGGAGCGCAATCGATCTCAGCCCGGCGCAGATCGACGAAGTCGTCCGCGAGATGGACGCCATCGACAAGGACTTCGGCGAACTCTCCGCGATCGTGTTCGGGAACGCCTCGCTCACCGACCGGCTCGAAAGCACGGGGACGCTGTCCGAGCAGACCGCGTGGGACCACGGGGTGATGGGCGTGGTGGGGCGGGCCTCCAACATCGACCGAGACGTCCGCCGCGACCGTCCGTTCGCCGCCTACCAGGACTTGGTCTTTCGGGTTCCGGTCTTCAACTACGGCGACGTCCGCGCGCGCATGCGGGTCCGCATCGACGAGGTGAAAGAATCCATTAATCTGATCCGGCAGGTCCGCGAGCGCGTCCCCGCGGGCGACGTCCGCGCGCCGATCCCGGCGCCGCCCGAGGCGGGGCGCTGGGCGCTGTCGGCGGTGGAAGGGTGGCGGGGCGAAATCCTCTACTACCTGATGGCCGGCGAGAACGGGGCGATCCACCGGTGCAAGGTCCGCGACCCTTCGTTCGTCAACTGGCCCGCAATCCAGTTCGCCGTCCTGGGCAACATCATCCCGGACTTTCCGTTGATCAACAAAAGCTTCAACTTGTCGTATGCGGGGACCGATTTGTAGAAGGAGACGCAATGTTCCGAATCATTAAAAAGAGTCTGAAAACCGGCGTGGTCACGGGACGTTATCCTCAATCGACGGCTCCCGTGCCTCACATAACCGACGAAGCCAAGGAGAAGGCCGCGCCGTTCCGCAACTCGCTGACGATCCGGGAGGTGGACACCGGCTCGTGCAACGCCTGCGAGATGGAGATGAACGCGCTGGTCAATGCCGTCTACGACGTCGAGCGCTTCGGCATCCACATCGCCGCGTCGCCGCGCCACGCCGATGCCCTGGTCGTCACCGGCCCCGTAACGTGCAACATGGAGCGGGCACTCAAGGACGCCCACCGCGCCACGCCGGACCCCAAGCTGGTGATCGCCCTGGGCGACTGCGCGATCGACTGTGGCGCGTTCAAGGGGAGCTACGCCGTCACCGGCCCGGTGGATCGGCACATCCCGGTGGACGTGAAGATTCCCGGCTGCCCGCCGCGCCCGGCGGAGATCTTGGCGGCGCTTCGCGCGTTGATGGCGCCAGCAGCCCGTCCATGAATGGCCATTTGCGGCGTTGCCGCTGCGCGTCTGGTCCTCACGCACAGACCAGTACGCTCCGGTCCGGTCACAGGGCGCGCCGCGCGCGCCCGCGTAATATTGGCACGGGCCGACACCGTCGGCCCTGTTGCGTCTTGCATCTGGCGCATTCCTGAACGGGCTCAAGGGTAGGGGCGTCCGAGCGATGCTCCTACGGGTTATTTCAAACTGTTGATTACCCGCACGAGCCGCTCGCGCGCGTCCTTCGCGATCGGCGCGACCGCGGGATTCCCGACGATCCCGAGCGCGGCGTCGGGATCTTGCGCGGCGACGACCGTCCGACCATCCTTCCCCTCGTAGACGATCACGTTACACGGCAGGAGCAATCCGATCTCGGTCTCGGCAGACAGCGCCTTGTGCGCGAGCGGCGGGTTGCACGCCCCCAGGATGATGTACTTGGGGAAGTCCACGTCGAGCTTCTTCTTGAGCGTGTCCTTGACGTCGATCTGCGTCAGGATGCCGAACCCCTCCTGCTTGAGCGCGTCGGTCACGCGCGGGATCGTCTCCTCGTAGGAGCCCTTCACGGTCGTTCGAATGCCGTACGCTTGCGACATGGTCGTCCTCCTAGTGTCGAAAATCGCCCTAGCCTACCACGACCGCGAGGCAGGCCGCCAGACCGCGTGGCGGTGCTTGCAAGCGGAGGCCTGGTTGCCTATGCTTGCGGCTCATGGACCCGCGTTCCGATCCCGATGTCCTCCTCATGCTGCGCGTGCGCGACGGCGACCGCAGCGCGTTCGACGCGCTGATCGAGAAATACCGCAGGCCGCTCGTGAACGTGATCGCCCGGTCCGTGGGCCGCGAAGGCGACGCGGAGGACCTGGCCCAGGACGTCTTCGTCCGAATCTATCGCGCGGCCCCGCGGTACGAACCGACGGCCAAGTTCTCGACGTGGCTGTACACGATCGCCCGGCGGATCTGCCTCAACCACAACCGGGGCCAGGCGCTCCGCCGGTGGTTCAGCCTCTCGGCGGATAACGACTCGGACGACCCGACTCCCGAACCGATGGATCCGCGCGCCCCCGACCCGCCGGCCGAACTGGAGCGCGCCGAGCTGCGGCGGGCCGTCGCGGCCGCCGTGCGATCGCTGCCGGAACGTCTCCGTTTCGCCGTGATCTTGCGCCGGTACGAGGACCTGAGTTATGAGGAGATCGCGGGAATCCTCGGCTGCACGGTCACCGCCGCGAAGCTCCGCGTGCACCGCGCCAATGCCCTCCTCGCCGCCCGATTGACCCCCTACATCAAGGAGGAGCCATGAAACTTTCCACCCGCTCGCGGGTTTGTCGAATCGAAAGGAACATCGCACATGGCGACTGACCCTCACGAACACGCTCCGGGCCCCGACTGCCGCGCCGCGCGCGCCCAGCTCCGCGGCGACGCCGCGGAGCTGCCGCCCCCGCTTGCCGCGCACGTGCGCGGTTGCGCGGCGTGCCGCGGGGAGGCCGACCGCCTGCGGGCCGCGTGGACCCTGCTCGGCGCCCTGAACGCTCGCGAGCCCTCGCCCCGGTTCGCCGCCGGCGTGTGGGCGAAGATCGCCCGGACGGACGCCGGTCGGCGCCGGTGGACCGCGCCCGCGCGGCCCGCGCGCTGGGCTGCCGCGGCCGTCGCGCTGGTCGCGGCCGTCGCCATCCCGTTCGGCATCATCTCCCAGCGAACCCACGACCGCCCCGAGCTCGTCGCGCAACTGGACTTGGTCGAGTCGCACGAACTGCTCGCGAACCTGGACGTGGTCGAGGAACTCGACATGCTGCTCCTGTTGGATGAACCGTAGGAGGCTTCTCGCGATGGGCGCGTTCGTCATCCTGACAGCGTCGGTGGCCGCTTGGGCGGCCGATGAGGCGAGGGACGGGGACGAAGCCCCGGCGCGCCCCTGGGCGTCGGTGAGCGGCCTCCTGGCCGGCCGCTACGAAGCGGTGTGGAACGTCGATCCGGCGCTCGATAGGCCGCTGGACCGCAACGAGTCCACACCGCTCGCCTATCTCACCACCACGCTGTCCGTCCGGCCCACCGACGCACTGCGCGGCGTCATCACGCTCGCGTCGCGGGAAATCTCGCGCGACGCACTGGACAACGGCGCCGTCGAAGACCGCTGGGGAACCACGCGTTTCATCGACGAGGCGTGGGGGAAGGCCGGGGGCGACGCCGCGTGGCTGAAGATCGGCAAGCAGCGGCTCATCGTCGGCCGCGGGTTCGTGCTCGACTCGTATCAGCCCGCGATTTCGGCCGGCGCCGATGCGTCCCCGGCGGGCGACGCGAGCCTTCGACTGAAGGTGTTCGGCGCGCGGCTCGACGAGGACGGCGCGCTCCGTCGCGGGCAAAGCCTGTACGCGGGCGGCCGCGTCGACCTGACCTCGTTCGCGCTGTGGCGGCTGTCGGCGTCGATCTCCCGCGTCAACGATCGCGACGCGCTGATTCCGAGGTTGCTGCCGACCAACATCAGCCTCGGTCTGCGCGACGCGCCGTTCGAGGCGGACCATGGCGCGCTGACGTACTGGATCGTGGACGCCTCCGGAGCCGCCGGCCGGTGGACAGTGGACGCCGTCGGCGTCGTCCAGACCGGGGCGCTGAGCGGTGCGCTGAACAACCCCCTCGTCCCGCCGGCGGCCCGGCCAAGGACGATCGACCTGCTCGGCAAGGCGGCGAAGACGCGCGTGACGTTTGCCGCAACCGAGCACGTCGGGGTCGGCGCCTTCGCCCTCTACACGAGCGGCGACCGCCGCGGCGCGATCGAGACCCTTCGCGATCGGCGTTACGAGGCGTTTATCGGGATTTTTCCGTTGATCGACGCCACGAATCTGTTTTTCCGTGGCGGGATCGACGCGGCGTTCGAAGCCGGGCAGCCGTCCGCCTCGGGCGTGCACGGCCGCGGGGTGATCGCGGGCGCGCTCACGGCCGACGTGGCCGTCGATCGGTTCGCGCTGCGCGCCGTCGCCGCCGATCTCTGGTCGGAATATTCCGAGATCGGAAGCGCCGGCCGCCACTACGGCGTCGAGGTCGACACCGAGTGGGCCTACCGCGTGACCGACCGGTTCACCGCCCGCCTCGAAGGCGATGCGCTCGTGCCGGGTTCGTTCTATCGCAGCGCGCTGTCGCCGAACCCCGAGCCCGTCTACAAACTCGTGGTCGGTGGAGACGTGTCGTGGTGAGACGCGCCCTCAGCGCCGCGATCCTGGCGTGGGCCGTCTCGCTCTCGTCGGCAACGGGCGACCCCGGCCCGCCGCCCGCGTCCGGCCCGGCGCCCGAGGAGCCGGCCCTGGATCGCGAGCGCCCCGAACAGGGCCCGAACACGCCCGACGACGCCGGAACCGCGGAGGACGACGACGTGATTCACAACCTGGATCTCATCGAGCATCTGGATCTGCTCGACATGATCGGCACGCTCGGCGCGCTGGGCGCGTCCGACGCCGATGACGAGGAGTTTTGATATGACCCGCAGAATCGTCCTGCTCGTGCTCGCCGGGATGGTGCTCTTGGGCCCGGTGTTTGCGCCACGGATCACCTCGGGCGCGGACGCCGACACGGAGAATATGGGTGGCGACGCCTCGCTCAACGAGCGCAATCGCGCGCGCTGGGAGCAGTTGTCTCCGGCCGAGCGCGACGCACTGCGCGAGCGCTGGCGCGCGTTCGGGCGCCTGTCTCCCGACGAGCGCCGCGCGGCGGTCGAGCGGTACCGGCGCTTCCGCGCGCTCGACCCCGACGAACAGGCACGAATCCGCCGAAACTTTCAGGCGTGGCGCGGGATGCCGCCCGAGCAGCGCCTGCGCCTGCAACAGCGATTGGACGCGCTCAGACGGCTCCCGCCGCAGGAACGCCGCGAGCTGATCGAGCGATCGCCCCGGTTCAATCGGCTTCCTCCGGCCGAACGCCAGCGGCTGCTGAACCGCCTCGACCGCCCGCGCCGCCGCTGAAACTTTTTCCCGCCTGGGGTGTTTGAACGGGCATGACGCCCTTTTCATTGCGAAAATATTGTTAGGGTCAACAGCGTCTCGCAGCCTCGGCGCGGCAATGCGCGCCTGCGTTGCGTTACGCAAGCGAGGTAGGGAGGTTATGGCCATGACGCATCCACACCCCTCACTGGGCGCCCGGCTCGTCGGCGTCGCCCTTGGACTCTTCACCCTGCTCTTTGTCGCCGCGTGCGGGGAATCGGGAACCGGCGGCCCGGCCGCCGGAACCGTCACCCTGGCCATGACCGACGCCCCCAGCGACGAACTCGAGGCGCTGACAGTCACGATCGAATCGGCCACGCTGATCGGCGAGCCGGGACAGGTCCCCATCCCGCTGGATGACGCGCCGATCACGCTCAACCTGCTCGACCTCGACGGGATCAATCAGATCCTCGCCGCGGCCTCGGTGCCCGCCGGGCGCTACTCGAAGCTACGCCTACAGATCAGCAACGCGACCGTCACCTGGCCTGATGAGACGACCGAGCCCGTAACGATCGTCGCCGACGGAAAGGTGGATCTGAACTTTCAAGGCGCAATCGAGATCGCCGACGGCGGCGCGACGACGATCCAGCTCGACTTCTCCGCCGAGGACTCGCTCAAGCTCACCGAGACCGGCGGCGGCAAGCTGATCCTCCGGCCGCAGATCTTTGTGACGACGGGCCTCGCGGCCGACCATCCCGACAACCCGCCGATCGACGACGTCGCCGGCATAGTCGGAACCGTCCACGAGGACGACCACACGTTCGACCTGTGGCTGCGTTCGGGAGCACACGTGACGGTGGCCGTCACCGACGCCACCACGATCGTCTCCCACGACGGCGAGGCGTCGTTCGTGGACATCCACGCGGACCTCCGCGTCCACGTCGAAGGGACCATCGACGCCCGCGGTCGCCTCGTGGCCACGCTCGTCCACATCGTACGCGAGCGGTTCGCGGAATACGGCCTGATCACCCAGCTCAATCCGACCGCGGGGACGTTCGTGCTCAAGCATCTGGCTAGGCCGGACACCCCCGTGGCGTACTCCACCGTAACCCGCGTCTTCTTCCTCGGCCACATGCTGACGACCACCGATGATCTGAGCAACGGCCAGCTCGTCCGGGTTGGTGGCGAGGTCGACGGCGCCGGCGTCCTGCAGGCGAACGTCATCCGGATTCGTCTCGATCGCTTCGCGGGCGTGGTGACGAGCATCGTTCGGTGCAGCGCGGACGATACCCTCGCCGTGAAGATCGGCCCCCAGCGGCTGCTCGCGCGTCTGGCCCTCGCGGGCGTCGTCCTCCCGAACGACACGATCATGGTTCAGGCGCTGCACGACCTGCCGTGCCCGCTGCTGATTCACGAAGGGTCGCTGGTTCGGGTCTGGGGCCGGTTGATCCCCGATCCGGCGAATCCCGGCGGGGTCAAGTTCCTGGCCGCGCGCGTGGTCGTGCTGCCGGGCCACGTGTTCGTGGGAACCGTCACGCAGGTGACGCCGGACCTGGCGAACCCTTCCGTGGGATCCTTCCTGCTCGCTGTCAGCCCGGCGGCCGAGGTCTTGAGCGACGCGCACGGCTTCTTCGTGAGCGGCGTGATCCGCGTTCACGTGACCGAGGCGACGGTGTTCGCCTCCGGGCTGAGCTTTCCGGACGCGCTCGTCGGCCATCGCGTCGGCGTGCTGGGACGGTTTGTCCGGACGCCGAGCGGGGTCCAGTACGTCGCGGTCTACGTCCGATCAGCCTCAACCGAGTAAACGCACAGGGGCCGGCATCGGCTTTCGATGCCGGCCCCTCAACGTCTTGACCCACTACGCGATCAGGATTTCAACAACGAACAAGAGTCCGAGGAGCGCCAGGACCACCTGCGCCGCACGCGTCGAGCGGGCCTTCGGCGGCAGGACCATCCAGGCTTCGGGGTAGACCGCAGCCGCGGGCAGGTGCCGGCCGGGTTCGAACAGGCCGAGGGCGCGCTCGATGCGGATCAGCGCGTCCTTGGCCCCCGCATGGCGCTCCGCCTCCCGCGACACCTGATACAGCAGCGCGCCGACGAACATCGCCACCCCCAGCGCGCACAGGAGCCGCTCCACGTCGCCGAACTCGTCGGCCCACGTCGCGTACCACAACATCCCGCCGACCAGCCCCGCCGCCCCCAGTATCGTGATGTTCCCGATCCGCGCCGTCCGGCGGTAGACCTCCTCCTTGAACATCGGGCACAGTACCGCCAGCAGGTCGCTCATCGGGCCTCCACGACATCGATGGGTCACGCCCCCGCATCCCGGATGCCACTATATCGGCGGGTTGACCGGGGTGTCAATCGACGGCGTCCCGTCGGGACGCGCGGGCTGCATTTCCCGCCTCAAAACCGATAAGATATCATGGCATGCCCCTCTCGCCCTTCCATCCGGTCATCGCCGAGTGGTTCCGGAACCGCTTCGGCGAGCCCACCGAGGCACAGCGCCTCGGCTGGCCCCACATCTTCGCGAGCGAGGACACGCTCATCGCCGCGCCGACCGGATCGGGCAAGACGCTCGCGGCGTTCCTGGCATCGATCGATCACCTGCTCCGGCTCGCGCTGGACGGCCGCTTGTCAGACGAAACACGCGTGCTCTACGTCTCGCCGCTGAAGGCGTTGAGCCACGACGTCGAGCGGAACCTCACCATCCCGCTTCACGAGATCAGCGAGGCCGCGTCCGCCCGGGCCGGGCATCGCCTGTCCCCGATCCGCGCCGCGGTGCGGACCGGCGACACGCCGTCGAGCGAACGGCAGCGGATGGTGCGCCGCCCGCCGCACATCGTGGTCACCACGCCGGAGTCGTTCTACCTGCTCCTGACCTCGGTCAAGGGGCGGGCGATGCTGCGGACCGTGGAAACGGTCATTGTCGATGAGATCCACGCCGTGGCGCGCGACAAGCGCGGCTCGCACCTCGCCCTCTCATTGGCTCGGTTAGACGCCCTCTGTATGACGCGCCCCGTCCGCATCGGCCTCTCCGCCACGCAGGCGCCGATCGACGAGATCGCGCGATTTTTGATCGGCGCCGAGCGGGTGGACGCCGACGGCCGCCCACGCTGCGCGATCGTGGACGTCGGTCACCACCGCGAACTGGATTTGGCGATCGACGTCCCCCCGAGCGAGCTCTCGGCCGTCTGCTCCAACGAGCAGTGGGAGGAGGTCTACGCGCGGATCGCCGAGCTGATCGCGGCGCACCGCAGCACGATCGTGTTCGTCAACACGCGGCGGCTGGCCGAGCGGGTGACGCTGCGTCTCACCGAACGGCTCGGCACGGGCGCCGTGCTCTCCCACCACGGCAGCCTCTCGAAACAGATCCGGCGGACGACCGAACTGCGGCTCAAGTCCGGCGACCTCAAGGCCGTCGTCGCCACGGCGTCGTTGGAGCTGGGCATCGACGTGGGGTTTATCGACCTGGTCGTGCAGATCGGCTCGCCGCGGTCGATCGCCGTGTTCCTCCAGCGCGTCGGCCGGTCGGGCCACGCGCTGAAGCACATCCCGAAGGGACGTCTGTTCCCGTTGACGCGGGACGAGTTGATCGAATGCGCGGCGTTGATTCGATCGGTCCGCCATGGCGATCTCGACCGCGTCTGCATTCCCGAGGCGCCGCTCGACATCCTCGCCCAGCAGATCGTCGCCGAGACGGCGTGTGAGGAGTGGTCCGATGACGCGCTGTATCGCCGATTCACGACGGCGTGGCCGTACCGGAACCTGCCCCGCAACCGGTTCGATGAGGTCGTGGCCATGCTCGCCGAGGGCTACGCCGCGCGGTTCGGCCGGACCGGAGCGTATCTCCACCACGACCGCATCGGCAAGCGGATCAAGGCCCGCCGCGGGGCGCGACTCACCGCGCTGACGTCGGGCGGCGCGATTCCTGAGCTCGCCGACTACCGCGTCGTCGCCGAACCCGAGCAGACCGTCGTGGGCTCGGTCGACGAAGACTTCGCCGTGGAGAGCCTCGCCGGCGACATCTTCCTCCTGGGCAACACGTCGTGGCGTATTCAGTCCGTCCGCGGCGGCGACGTCCTGGTCACCGACGCCCACGGCGCGCCGCCCACGATCCCGTTCTGGCGCGGCGAGGCGCCGTCGCGCACCAGGGAGCTGTCCGCCGCGCTGTCCGACCTCCGGCGCGAACTGGCCGCGCGAGCGGATGATCATGATGGGGCAGCCTCGTGGCTGACCACCGAGTGTCTGGTGGACGAGTCCGCCGCCCGGCAGGTCATCGCGTACGTCCAGGCCCAGCTCGCCGCGGTCGGCCTCGTGCCCACCCGCGACCACCTGTTGATCGAGCGCTTCTTCGACGAATCCGGCGGGATGCAGCTCGTGATCCACTCCCCGTTTGGCGGTCGGATCAACCGCGCGTGGGGCCTCGCGTTGCGGAAGCGTTTCTGCCGGACGTTCGACTTCGAGCTGCAGGCCAGCGCCGACGACGATGGGATCGTCCTGTCGCTCGGCCCGCAGCAGAGTTTTCCCCTGTCCGACATCCCGACCATGCTCCCGCCGTCGCAGGCCGAACCCGTGCTGACCCAGGCCGTCCTGGGCTCGCCGATCTTCGCAACTCGGTGGCGGTGGAACGCGAACCGCTCGCTCGCCGTCCCCCGGCAGCGTCACGGCAAGCGCGTCCCCCCGCCGCTGCAACGGATGCGCGCCGACGACCTGCTGGTCGCGGTCTTCCCCCAACAGATGGCGTGCCCCGAAAATCTTCCGGGCGGCGACATCCCGATCACGGATCACCCGCTGGTCGCGCAGACGATGCACGACTGTCTGCACGAGGCCTGCGATCTCGACGGGCTGACCGATCTCCTGCGCGGGATCGAGGCCGGGCGCATCACGATCACGGCCCTCGACACGCGCGAGCCATCCCCGTTCGCCTACGAGATCCTCAACGCCAACCCCTACGCGTTCCTGGACGACGCGCCGCTCGAGGAGCGCCGCGCCCGCGCCGTCGCCACGCGCCGGACGCTGACGGTCGAGTCGGTCCGCGATCTCGGCGCGCTGGACCCCGAGGCGATCGCGCGCGTGCGCGAGGAGGCGTGGCCGCTGGTCCGCGATGCGGACGAGTTATACGACGCCCTGATGCTGATGGGGCTGGTGTCGGCCGAGGAGGGGCAGGCGTGGGCTCCGCACTTCGACGAGTTGGTGCGCGGGGGGCGGGCGATCGAAGCGACGGATGCGGGAGGACGGCGGCTCTGGGTCGCCATCGAGCAGTGGCCGATGGTCCGCGCCGCCCTGCCGGACCTTCGGGCCGGGAGCGACCCCGCCGACGTACGCGCGGAGGGTTGCCGCGCCTGGATCGCCGAGGACGCCGATGTCGTTCTGGTCCGCGGCCGCCTGGAGGTGTCCGGCCCCGTCACGGTGGCCGACCTGTCACACCACATCGGAATTCCATCGACCCGCATCGACCGCGCCCTGCTCGCCATCGAGCACGAGGGCTTCGTCCTCCGCGGGCGCTTCACGCCGAACACCACTGACACAGAATGGTGCAGCCGGCGCCTGCTCGCGCGCATCCACCGGTTGACGCTGGATCGCCTGCGCCGCGAGATCGAACCCGTCCCCGCTTCCCGTTTCGTGGACTTTCTGCTCCGCTGGCAGCGGACGCTCCCGGCCACGCGCGCGCGTGGTCGCGACGGCTTGCTGGCGGTCATCACCCAGCTTCAGGGGTTCGAGATCCCCGCCGCCGCGTGGGAGACCGCCGTCCTGCCCTCCCGAATCGAGTCGTACGATCCTCGCTGGCTGGACGAACTCTGCCTGACCGGCGAGGTCGTGTGGGGACGCATCGCGCCGCCGGTCGTCGGACCGGCGTCCGAGTCGGCGGGCCGCGTCCGGTCGGCGACCCGCCACGTGCCGATCACGCTCATGGCGCGCGGCGATCTGCCGTGGCTTCGCTGGCGATACGAGGCGAAAGCGGACCCTCCGCCGCTCTCGCCCCGCGCGCGCCGCGCCCTGGACGCATTGGTCGAACGCGGCGCCTCGTTCTTCCCGGACCTTGCGTCGACCACCCAGTTGCTGCCGGCTGAGCTTCACGACGCGTTGCGCGAGCTGGTGGCGGCGGGGTTGGTCACCCAGGACGGGTTCGGCGCCGTGCGGTCGCTGGTCTCGCCGGTGCGTGGCCACCGGCGACGGCGCCACCGGCCGCTCGCGGCGCCGCGCAGCCAAGGGCGCTGGACGACGCTGTCGTCGCCCCCCTCCGCGCCCGAAGACGCGATCGACGGCTGGGCCCGGCAGCTCCTGGCTCGCTACGGCATCGTGTTCCGGGACCTGCTGGCAAGAGAAAGCGCCTCGCCGCCCTGGTATCGGATCCTGCCCGCGCTGCGGCGGATGGAATCCCAAGGAACAATCCGCGGCGGGCGATTCGTCTCCAACGTCGGCGGCGAACAGTACGCGCTGCCCGAGGCGGTGGAGGCTCTGCGGCGCCTCAGGGATCAGCCCGACCATGACGTGATTCGCCTGTCCGCCGTGGACCCGCTGAACTTCAGCGGCCTCCTCATCCCCGGACCGCGCGTCCGCGCCCACCCCGGGAACGTCGTCATCATCGCCGGGGGCACATGCGTCGGCATGCGCCAGGGCGTCGACCGGTGGGTCGCCGACGCGCTCGACCCGGAGACGGCGGCCGAGGTTCGAGCACTCCTCGGCGGTCGTCCCATCGAGACGCCTTACGGGACTTCGGGGTGCCAGCCGACAAGCGCCAGCATCGCAAAGAACCCCAGCACGTAGGCGACCGGCACGTGCCAGCCCTCGGCGAGCCAACGGCGCGTGTCCGTCGCATCGGGAAACGCGTTGCTGATCGCCACCCCGGCCGAGGACCCGAACCAGATCATCGAGCCCCCGTAGCCGACCGCGTACGCGACGAAGTCCCAGTCATAACCGCCTTGAAAGAGGGCGAGCGCCGTCAGCGGGATATTGTTAAAGACGGCGCTCACCAACCCCAGGCCAAACGCCGTGGGCCACGACGGGGGCGGGAGCCGGTCGACCGGCATCAGGCTCGCCGCCAATACCAGCGCGATGAGGAAGAAGCTGCCTTTGAACGCTCCGGCCACTTCCCGCCACGGGATCGGCCGCAGCCGGCCGCCGAGGAGAATCGCCGTCCATAAGCCGAGCGCCGGGAAATCGACGAGGATGTTCGCCACCGCCGCGCCCGCGATCATGAGCGCGACGATGAGCAAACGGACGCGGTCGACGACGAGACCTGGTCGGGGGTCTTTCAGAATCGGCTGCAGCCGGTGCTGCGCCCGGCCGGCGACGATCCCGGACACCGCAACCGCCACCCCCGCGCCGATGAACGCCTTCGCCACCTCGATCGCAGGCACCCCGGCGACCCACAGCATCGTGGTCGTCGTGTCGCCAAGGACCGAGCCGGCGCCGCCCGCGTTGCTCGCGGCCACGATGGCCGCCAGGAAGCCGACGCCAACCTTCCCCCGATAGAGCTTCTTCGCCATCACGCCGCCGATGACGGCCGCGGCGATGTTGTCGAGAAACGTCGACAGAACGGCCACCAGCACGAGGAGCACGAATCCGCCGGTCCAATCGTCGGGCAGCCAGCGGGGAAGCCACTCGGGAAACCGCGAGTCCTCGAAGTGTCGGGCGAGCACCGCGAAGCCGAGCAACAGGCCGAACAAATTGAGCGCCAACCGCCACTCGCCGCCCACGTGGGCGGCCGCATCCAGGCCGGCCAGACTCGTCTTGTAGAGAAGGAGCGCGGCGAACCCGCCGACCGCCACCTCGAAGCTGCGGCGATGAAACACCGCGATGCCGAGGAGCATCAGGGCGAAGCCGACGAATTCGATCGGCACGCCGAACGGCGCCGGCCCCGGGGGCAAACCCCGCCCGGCGGCGTCCGCGGCGGCCGGATGGAGCCAGGACGCAAGGGCCACACCGATCCCCGTCGCGGATGACATATTGATCCTCATTCGGAGTCTCACAACGATCCTCCCATAATTGAAGCGGGAGCGTAGCATTCCCGGAGGCGCAGGACAAGCGGCGGGTTGACGCTGGCGGCGGGAACCCGTAGTGTACCGGTCGAGGACCCGTGGACTGAGGACACGATCAATGACCGACGGCGCAGCGGCCCGCATGGCGTCGTATCTGAAGCGCATCGCCACCGGGCCGGAGATGAGCAAGGACCTCACGCGCGAGGAAGCGCGCGACGGGATGGAGCTCGTGTTGCGCGGCGCCGTCGATTCCGTGCAAGCCGGGGTCTTCCTGGTCGCGCTGCGGATGAAGCACGAGTCGGACGACGAGAACCGCGGCGTCCTCGACGCGCTGCGGGCGTCCACGCGGGCCGCGGTCGCCAACGTGCCCGACCTGGTCGACCTCGCCGACCCCTACGACGGCTTCCTTCGCCACCTCCCCGCCGCGCCGTTCCTGCCGGCCGTCCTCGCCGCCTGCGGCGCGCCGGCCGTCTCCCACGGTTGCCGGATGATGGGGCCCAAGTTCGGCCTCACGCACCACCAGATCCTGGCCGCCGCCGGCGCGCCGGTCGATCTCACGTCGGACGAGGCCGCCGCGCGCATCGCCAATCCCGCCATCGGTTGGGCGTACGTCGACCAACGGGCCTTTCACCCCGAGCTTCACGCGCTCATCGAGCTGCGCCGCCTGATCGTCAAGCGTCCCTGCCTGTCCACGCTGGAGAAGCTCTGCGGCCCCGTGCGAGCCTCGGGACGGACTCACCTCGTCGTGGGATACGTCCATTCGGCGTACGAGCGATTGCTGCCGCTGGTCGCCCGCGAGGTGGGCTATGAGTCGGCGCTGGTGATCCGCGGGGTGGAAGGCGGCGTGGTCCCCCCGCTCAATTCTCAGGCCCGCGTCATCTCGTACCGACCCGGTGGAGCAGACGAATCGTGGAAGCTCGACCCGCGCGAAGCGGGCATCGAATCCGACGTGCGCGCCGCGCCGCTCGCGTCAACGCCCGATCAGACCGCGGCCGACGAGTCCTTCGACGAGGCCTCGCAGGAGCGCGACCTGTCGCACCTGGCAGCCCGAGCCGCCGAGGCCGGCATGGAAGCGTTGAACGGCAAAGCTGGATCGACGCGCGACAGCCTCGTGCTTGCCGCAGCGGTCATCCTGCGGCAAGTGGGTCGGGCCGCGTCGCTCACCGAGGGCGCGGACCTCGCGCGCCGGGCCCTCGACTCGGGCAAAGCGCAGAGGCAATTCCTCGCCTTCTCGCGGGGGTAGTGGAATGAGAAAATGGGCTATCTATCCCAAGTATCGCGTGATACACTGGTTCCCGCTCCATCCCGACCATTGATCCCTAACAAGGAGAGTCGATATGGAACAGTCCGATCGGCGCCGCGCCCCCCGCATCCCACGCCTTGTTGAAGTCCGCTATCAGAGCGACAGTCCTCCGATGACGGCCCGACTCACGGATATCAGCGAGCGCGGCATCTTCGTCGACACTCCCAACCCCTTGCCGGTCGGCTCTCCCGTCACGCTCAGCTTTCGGCTGACAAATGCGCCAGGGGAAAAACCGATCGCTGTGGAGGGCACCGTGGCGTGGCGCCAGGAGACCGTCGGAATGGGGATCGAGTTCGTTCAGTTGAACGAGGAAGAGCGCGCCAAGATCAAGCTCTTCATTGCAAGCCAAGGGTGAGACCATGAAGGCCGTAAAGTCAAGCCGTCAAGGCTGACCCTGCCCCCGTTCGACCCACGTGGGGGGTTCGAACAATGGGAAAAGGAACGAGAGGGACAGGCATCGGGGGCCCGGAGAAAACGGGAAACGCTAAAACTTAAAACGGAAGGCGACCAGGGGCCCTGAGTATTGTTCCGATGCCACCGCGTCGCTCACCCCACCGCTTCTCGATCCGGCACCGCTAAAAACATATCGGTAACGTTGGAACCGGTACCCAATCTCCACTTCCAATTTATCCGTGAGGATCCAGCCTCCCCTCGCCTCCAGGCTGTATCCCGTCCCCCTGCCGCTTGAGCCGCTATCGACCGGGTGTTCTGAAACCCTCTGAAACGGCTCAAATGTCCCGACCAGGCGACCTAGAAATCCCGTGCGAGACCGGCCCCAGAGGTCCATGCGGAGGAGCGGGCCGCTCATCCGGCTATCCACAAAAAACGTTCGGTCTCCATGGATATAGGAAAAGGAGTAGACGGAATAGCCCAGAGAAGCCTTCAGTTGTACAGGACCAATCGACGGGGGTCGGACAACAATTTGGGGAACGATCCAGGAAGGGCGGGCATAAACGGTGGCAATCCCCGCCTGGTTGTCGAACCGGATCCAACCCACCTGATAGAAGGCCTCCACCCCCAATCGACTCCAGATCCAATAACCCAAGTCCGCCTGAACCACGGGAAAGAAATCCACATTGCGCGTAAAATTCAGCCCGCTCGAACCGAAACGATAGCGGTTCTTCAGGTAAACCCATCCAACCTGGGCCCATCCTCTCCCCGAGTCGTGTCCGGGTGGAAGCGCAACCTGTTCCCCCCTCTTCCCCGGCGCCGATCCTTTCGGCGGCAATCCATCTGGCAACCGGGAAAGAGTATGAGAACGGCGTATCCGGTAGAGGTTCGCGATCTCCCGGGAGACCTCGAACGTCACAAGATCCCCCTTCTGAACCGGGAGGCTGGACCGAACCACCCTCGCTCCTGCCGTCTCCTCTCCCACGGAGGTCACTCGTGCTTCGGCCACGGGTACCTTTTGATACTCCACAATCTCCTGAGTAAACGGGTGCCGAACCACCCCCTTGATCCTGAAGATCGACAAGACCCCCTCCTCCGGAACCCCCTGAAGACCACCGGCATCGATCCCTATCTGACCCTCATTGACCTGTGTTACCTCCCCTTTTGAAGGAAGCCGACTCGCCAACGCCCGTGCCAATCGCATCAATCCCGCCTCGATCGCCTCATCGCCCCTCCCCTCGATCCTGACCACCTCCGTGGCCGCCGGGAGACGACGTTTCATCTCCCGCAACTCAACACTCACGACCAAGGCGTTTCCAGACGTGCGGAGAGACCCGGTGATCAGGCCGTCGGCTTTGTCACGATCACCGAGGGGGACCACTTTCAGGCGAAAGGTCCGATTCAAAGCCTCACGGAACTTCTCCTCGATCCCTTTTGCCTCTTTACGGCTTCCCTTCAGAGGCTCAATCGAGAGCGTCCGGATGTGAAAGCGCTCTTCCATCTGGGCGTGAGCCTCCCCCCATCCTACGAGCAAAAGGAAGAAGGCGGAGAGCAACCCAAATGATAGACCTCTCGACATGAAACGATTCCTTGGTAAGATTTCCGAGCAGAAATTTCCAAAACGAAGAGCCGTCCCAACTACCGGGATGGACCGCGTGCCAGACTTAGTTGAGATTGGAGAAGCGGCTCCTGATGTAACAAACTGGTGTCGGCCAAGACCCCACCATCTCACGCTCAGGAGGAGCCGCATGATGAGAACAATAGCAAGCCGCGGGGAAAGCGCAAGGGGATTCCGGAAGTTTGTAGTCAGAGAAGCTAAAAAGGTGGCAGATTTATTTTCCGTCTTTCGAAACGGGTGCTTGCGTGTTGTGCGTCCTCAGTCGAAGACATACATCCTCCCCACCTCCTCAATCCGCTCCTTCCATCCGCAATAGCGGTGCAGATCGTACACGGCCGTCGGTCCTGCACCGAATTCGGCCGTGATCGCTTTGGGGATCACACGGGACGGTGTGGGTTTGACGGCGAGGCCGGGGCGAAGGACGGTGTAGGATGGCGTGTCGATGCCGCCCTCGGTGACGACGGCTCGGCGCCGGGCGCGGTCCACGCGCAGCACGCCGACGAGGTAGCCGTGCGGGATCGTCAGGCACACCCGGGCACCGTCGACCTGCGCGAAGATGTCAAGCGCCGCATCGATCTCGGCGGCTTCGGGGTCCGACGTGGCCTGTTCCGTCAGGCCGATCTGCGCGAGGTCGTCGCATTCGTACACGCAAAGGTAGGCATCGTAGCGGCTCACCGACCCGAGGCCGATGCCGGTCCCCGCGGGCTCGAGGCCATACGCCTTCGCGAATGGCTCCACGCCGAACTCGCGCGCCACGGCTCCGTGCTGCGTGCGGTCGAGCGACGTGGCGGCGTAGGACTTGGCGAAGAAGTGGACGCGGTGGCGCGCGGGGTCGCGATCTGAGCCCAGGATCACGGGCACGTCGCCGCCGGCCTGCTCGGCCGTCCGCCAGATGCCGAAGCTGCAGTACGCGGCGTGGCAGAGCGCGCCGGGATGTCCGACGTGGGAGGACAGAACGTCCGCCAGGGGGCGCTGCTCAGCGACGGGACGAAGCGTCATCGTGCGTCACCTCCCCCTTCGATCGCGTAGAGCCAGAAGTCTTCTTCGGGAGCTTTGGAGTGGATGCGCCCGCGGACCATGCCCTCGCGCCGCATCCCGATTTTCTCCAAGACCCTCGCCGACGCGAGATTGGCGAGATGGCAGCGGGCCTCGATGCGCGTCAGTCCCATCTCGGCAAACCCGTACTCGATCACGGCACGGCACGCTTCGGTCATCAGCCCCTGCCCCGACGCCACCTGCACGAGACCGAAGCCGATCTCGGCGCATCCCCGCTCGGGTTCCCACCGGATGAACCCGACGAGCCCGACCACCCGATCAAGGGCCTTCGGGACGATCCGCCACTGGTTCGGGAGACCGACGCGCTCCTCGCCCGCCATGCTCGGCGGCTCGCCTTCGCCGGTCGGCTGGAGGAGAAGGCGAGGGGTCTCCAGCCGTCTCGGCCTCCACACCATCGGTCAGGAATGGGCGGGTGTGAACCCCACCCCTACAAACGCCGGAACAGCGCCACGAGATCGCTCACCACCTTGGCGCGCTCCTGGATCTCGGCGCCGAAGCGACGGGCCTCCTCGACGGCCTTCTCTTGGCGGATGCGCGCCACCCGGTTGTCGATCTCGGCGAAGTTCTGCTTCACCACGTGGTTCGTGTCGAGCACCGGCGCGAGCGAGGCGCGGAGCTGGTTGAGCTGCGCGTCCAGAAGGTCCATCGGGAGTTGCGCCGCGGCGGCGGGGTCGTAGAGCGCACGCAGGGCCTGGCCGATGAACGCGTAGTATTTCCCGATGTCCGCGGCCGTCTTGAGCAGGAGCGCCTTACCGTCGTCAGCCATGTGTTTTCTCCGGGTTCTGTTTCGGGGGCAGCACCACGCGGATCGACAACTCCTGCAATTGCTTGGCGTCGACCGGCGTCGGCGCGCCGGTGAGCGGGCACACCGCCTTCTGGGTCTTGGGGAACGCGATCACGTCGCGGATCGACTCGGCGCCGACCAGGAGCATGACCAGGCGGTCCAGCCCGAACGCGATCCCGCCGTGCGGCGGCGCGCCGTACTGGAGGGCCTCCAACAGGAAGCCGAATTTGGCCTCGGCCTCCTCCTTGCCGATCCCCAACAGCGAGAACATCCGTGATTGGATCTCCTGTTGATGAATCCTGATGCTGCCCCCGCCGATCTCCTCGCCGTTGAGCACGAGGTCGTAGGCCTTGGCCCGCGCCCGTCCGGGCTCGGTGTCGAGCAGGGGCACGTCTTCGTCCATCGGCGCGGTGAACGGGTGGTGCATGGCCGCCCAGCGCTTGGCCTCGCGGTCGTACTCCAGCAAGGGGAAATCCAGCACCCACAGCATGTTGAACCGCGTGTGGTCGATCAGCCCCAGGCGCTTGCCCAGCGCAAGACGGAGCGCGCCCAACACGGCGTCCGCGATGGGGCGTTCGTCGGCGACGAACAGCAGCAGGTCGCCGGGCTTGCCGTCCAGCGCGCGAACGAGGGAGGCGACCGCCGCGTCGCCGAGGAACTTGGCGATCGGTGATTCGACGCCGGACGCCGTCACCTTGAGCCACGCGAGTCCCTTCGCGCCCAGCGTCTTCGCCTCGGCCGTCGCATCGTCCAACTCCTTGCGCGACCACCCCGCCTGGCCCGCCGCGTTAAGCCCCTTCACCGCGCCGCCGCCGTCCAACGCCTGGCGAAACACCTTGAACGCGGTGTCGGCGACCAGCGCGGAAACGTCGCGCAGCTCCATCCCAAAACGGGTGTCGGGCTTGTCGACTCCGTAGCGGGCCATCGCCTCGGCGTAGGACAGCCGCGGAAACGGCCGCGGCAGATCGACGCCCTTGATTTCTCTGAACAGCGACGCCGTCATCTCCTCCATGAGCGTCAGGATGTCCTCGCGCTCGATGAACGACATCTCGAGATCGATCTGGGTGAACTCGGGCTGGCGGTCGGCGCGGAGGTCCTCGTCGCGGAAGCAGCGGACGATCTGGTAGTAGCGGTCGAACCCCGCGACCATCAACAACTGCTTGAAGAGTTGCGGCGACTGCGGCAGCGCGAAGAACGCGCCGGGGTTCACGCGGCTCGGCACCAGGTAATCCCGCGCGCCCTCGGGCGTGCTCTTGGTCAGCACCGGCGTCTCGACGTCCAGAAAGCCGTGCGCGTTGAGGAAGGTCCGCACCGCGGTGGTGAGGCGGTGGCGCAACACGAAGTGGGCCAAAATCTCGGGGCGCCGCAGGTCGAGGTAGCGGTATCGCAGCCGCAGCGATTCCCCCACCTCGCCCGGCGCGTCGATCGGGAACGGCGGCGTCTCCGACGGGTTGAGCACGAGGAGCCGACGCACGGCCACCTCGACCTCGCCCGTCGGGAGGTTCGCGTTCTCGGTCCCCGGAGGCCGCGCGCCCACCCGGCCGTGCACCTCGATCACGAATTCGCTGCGGATGTCGTGGGCGCCGGCCGTCCCGCCCTCCGTGTCCGGGCCGACCACGACCTGCACCAAACCGGTCCGGTCGCGCAGATCGACGAAGACCAGGCCGCCGTGATCGCGCCGCCGGTGTACCCAGCCGACCAGCGTGACGCCGGCGCCGACGTGTTCGGGACGGAGCACGCCGCAGTAGTGGGTCCGCTTCACCGTCTCACCGCCTTCTCGCGGACACGCCGCCCGGTGGCGGGCGTCGCCGTGCGCGCGCGGGGACGTCGTGTGGGCGCCGGGCCCGACGCGGGCGGCTCCGCCGGCCGGCCCTGCGCCGCCATCTGGAGCCGCCAGACCTCCGCGGCGGTCAGCAACCGCGACTCCCCGAGAGGCAGCTCCCCGAGCGCAAGCCCCGCATACTGCGTGCGCATCAGCTTTGAAACCGGGTGCCCGAGCCGTTCCAGCATCAGGCGCACCTGACGCTTCTTCCCCTCGTGGAGCGTCACCTCGACCCACGAGTTCTGCGCGGCCTCGCGGAGACGACGCACCCGGCACGGTGCGGTTCGGCCCGTTTCCAGGACCATCCCGCCGGCCTCCAGCTTGGCAATCTCTTCGTCGGTCAGCTTGCCCGTGACCTTGGCCGCGTAGACCTTGGGCACTCGTCGGCTGGGGTGCATCAAATCGCGAGCCAGCGCCCCGTCGTTGGTGAACAGCAGCAATCCCTCGGTGTCGAAATCCAATCGGCCGACCGGAAACACCCGCCCACGAATCCCGTGCAGGAGATCCACCACGGTGGGACGCCCCTGGGGATCCTTCATCGTCGTGACATATCCGGCAGGTTTATTCAACATGACGTAGACCGGAAGCGTCGTGAACAGGAGAAGCTTGCCGCGGACTTTGATGTGGTCCGACGCCGGGTCGGCCTTGCTGCCCAGCTCGCGCACCACGCGGCCGTTGACGGTGACCTCGCCGTCGAGGATGAGTTGCTCGGCCGCCCGGCGGGACGCGATCCCGGCGCGTGCGATTAGTTTTTGGAGGCGTTCTGGAGGCATGGTTCCGAGGGCCGGATTCTGGCACACGCCAGGGGGCTTGTCAACGCGGGATGCGCGGAACGAGAGACAGCGCGAGACGTGGCGGGGGCCGCCGATTCGACCGCGCGGACGCCGCGTGTTTTCTAACGCCCGGACGGCGCGATCACCGTGTTGGTGTCGCTGCCCACCCGGAGGTCGTTGCCGATCACGGTCGTGACGAGCTCGGTGGGTTGGGTGATGCGAAGCTGGCCGGTCGCATCGGTGAAGCCAGCGATCAGCGCCTGGCGATCCGCTTTGAGCACCAGCTCGTAGCGATCCACGGTACCGTTGCCGTCCCCGTCCACCCCTACGACGCGGCCCGGCAGCGTGGCGGGCTCGGCCGGGATGGTGAAGAGCAGGGGTTGCCCGCTCGCGTCCACGGACTGGTTCTCCAGCGCAAACGTGGCGGTCACGGTCACCCCGTCGTCCGCCGTCAGCCATTCAAACGCCGAGAGCACGGGCGAGGCGAGCACGATCGTGAGCGACCGCGCGCCGCCCGCGCTCTTGAGATTGATGGTCTCGGGATGCAGGTCCACCGCGGGCACGGGGTTGACGTAGACCGCGGCCGTGTCCACTTGGCTGGCCTCCAGGCCATCGTGCACCACAAGGCTCAACACGTAGGTGCCGTCGGCGTCAGGCATGAACGAGGGCGCGGCCGTTGTCGCGCCGATCAACACGGTGTCGGTAAGCTGGCTGCCGGCAGGGACTGACGCGAACGACCACGCGAAGGTCAAGGGATCGCCGTCCGGATCCGAGCTCGCCGAGCCGTCCATGGTCACGGACTGCCCCACGAACCCGAGCCGGTCTGGCCCGGCGTTGGCCACGGGCGCCTCGTTGGGCAAGGGGGTGATGGTGAGCCCTCCGCTCGCCAAGGCCTGGGTGACGCCCGCAGTGGTGCCGCGAAGCACGACCAAGTAGGGCTTGGGCGCGAGGCCCGTGCTGTCGAAGGCAATCGCCTCCGAGAAAACCTCGCGGCCGTTGAGCGCGGTCTGGGCCGTGATGGTGCGGACCGCCATCTCGGTGTCCGGGTCAACCACCAGGACCTCGACCACGATTAGCGGTAGGTCGATGGTGTTGCCGGTATTCTGAATGGTGTAGGTCAGCGTGGTGGATTCGCGTTCCACGATGGTCGCCGGGCTGATCGTCAGCTGGCCCGCCAGCGCCGCGGCCTGGTCCGCGCTCGACAGGATCTCAAATAACGTCTGGCCGCTGGCAAACAGGCCGCCTGTCCCCTGCAGCGTCACCGACGCGGTGTAGAGTGCGGCGGGCTCCGTGCCCGTGTCCCAGAAACTCTTCAGTTCGATGCGCGCGCCGGGCAAGAGATCCATGAGCGAGCGCGTCTCGGCGAACAGGACCGTGCTGTTCGGATCGGTCACGGTGATGGTGGCGGTCACGCCAGTCAGCACGTGGTTGGCGCTCTGGCTGGTGACCATGGTTGTCAGGCTCACGGTCTCGTGCGAGGAGTAGGCAAGCTTGTCGGCGACCAGTTTCGCCTCGGCGGCTATCACCGGTGTGACCGCAAAGGCGGCCAGGGCTTCGGCTTGGACCGTCCCCGCCTCGCGGAGGCGGGCGCGGACCCGGTAGTCGCCCGCGAACGTCGATCCGGTGTTGAAGGTCAGACCCGTGATCGGGCGTGTCTCGCCGTCGGCCAGCGCGCTGCCGACCAGGTTTGCCACCGTGGCGACCAAGACGCCAGAGGCATCCTCGATCAACACGTCGAGGTCCACGGTGCGCGCCGGGCCAGAGTTGTAGAGGGTCACGGTGATCGGCACGGCTTCGTTCGCGGTATAGGAGGCCTGGCTCGTACTGACAGTCGCCGACAGCCCGCTGGGCACGATCGTAACGGACGCGGTGCCGCGGTTGTTGGTCTCATCTATTTCTGGGATGGTCGCGTTGGGATCGGCCAGGGCGACCACAGTGCGGCTGCCGGCCAGGCCCAGCGTGTCGACGGTCCATGACACGATCGCTGTCTGCCCATGAGGCAGAATCGTGGCAATGGTTTGGGTGCCTAGACTGACGCCCGCTGTCGGGTCGCCCAGGTACAAGGCCACTTCCGCCCCGCCCACGTCCGCCCCCCGGTTGATGACCTGCGCGGTGGCCGTCAGGGCTTGCCCTTCGGGGATGGTCGCCGACGAGACGGTGACTTGGCTGATGGCTAGATCCGGCTGTCCCGGCGCCGGCAATTCGACGACCGTCAGCGCGGTATTGTTGGCGGTGGTCGCTTCGCTGATCGCGCCCTCAGGATCCACCTGCGCGTAGAGATAGTTGGTACCCGTGGCGCCCAGGCTGTCCCACACAAACTCGATCGCGGCGCTCGCGCCGACCGCCAAGGCTGGCAGCGTCACCCGGCCCACCTCGATGCCGCCCTGAGTGGGATCGCCCAAGGTCAGGCGCACCGCGGCACTCGCCGCATCGGCCCCGCCCGCGTTGTGTACGGTCACGCGCACGGGGATGACCCGCCCCTCGGCTAAGAGCCCGGTCGCCTGCACGTCGTCATTGGCCACGGCGAGATCTGGCAGGATGGGCACGATGGTCGCGGTCAGGCTCGCGCGGTTGTCCGCGGGGTCGCAATCGACACGCGTGGCGTCCGGATCCACGACCGCGACGAGTGTGCGACTGCCCGCGCTCGCGCCGGTCCACGTGAAGACCAGGTCCTGATAGTCGCCCGGTGCGAGGGCCCGGGTGGTCTGCCCCGTGCCAATCAGCACGCCGCCGGCCGTGGGGTCGCCGTCGTACCACGCGACCTGCGCGCCGGAGGCCGCCGCGATCGCGCCGCCGTTGCCCACCCGCACGGTCAGTGCCGTGCCCGCGCCGGTCTGTACCGCGCGCAGGTACGAGGCGGTCAGATTCGCCGCACGGTACGGATTGGTCGTCTCACCGACCGGCGCCTGAACGCGGTAGGTGTTGTGCACCAGCCAGCTTGGGGCCTCGTATTGCGGGATCGTTCCGTCGTCGTTGATATTGGTGACGTGGTAGGCGGGTTGGTTCCAGAGCCGGCGGGCATTCACCCAGTTGTTGGTCGCCGAGCCATAGACCCGGAGGCCGTCACCGCTCCCGCTTCCGCTCCAGGCATAGCCAAAGGCCACGGCCTCGGCGTGGTGGTCGCCATCGACGTCGGCGATCAGGACGTTCTGATAGCTGTTGAAGGCCGCGCCAAACCGCTCCTGGTAGAGGAGCGCGCCGCTCGTCCCGTCAAAAACCCGGAAGTAGCCGTTGTTGTTGAACAAGACTTCGGGTCGCCCGTCGCCATTCAGATCAAAGACCGTGGGGGCCGCATAGAACCCGTCTCCCACCCCTTGGTTGTACGGAATCAAAAAGCTGGTTTTGACGCGTCCGTCCCCATCCAGCACAAAATACCGATCGAGGCCGCTGACGCCGATGTCGGCGTGCCCATCCCCATCGAAATCGGCCACCACCGGCGGCCCGCCCAATCCCCCGGTTTGCGCGGTAGGCTCAAGGCCTCGCAACGACACGGGCCCCCACTTCAGGCTGCCGTCATGCTCCAAGAGATAGACCTTACCGCCCGCTGGCTGCCCGGCGACGAACCCCGTCGTGACGAGGACGACTTCGGGCGCGGGATCGTCATCGAAATTGCCCACCGCGTTGATGCCGTCGGGCACGCCGGATACCAGCCACAGCAGCGTACAGTCCGCGCGATCGGCGGTGTTGCC
>Ga0210377_10000735_pt1 | contig 31335 bp, 35 predicted proteins | sample PLM4_65_b1redo_FD_155480 | JGI IMG/M metagenome (GOLD analysis project Ga0210377, IMG submission 155480) | Groundwater sediment microbial communities from an aquifer in East River, Colorado, USA - PLM4_65_b1 redo | ecosystem: Environmental > Terrestrial > Soil > Riparian zone | place: USA: East... | reverse complement strand
GATGGTGTCGTTCTTTGGACGTGAGACACCGGTCGAGTTGGATTTTCTGCAGGTAGAGAAAGCATAAGTTAAACAGTAACAGGTTGCGGCTTCGAAGGGAGCGAAGGCCCCAGTCCGCACCTTGATACAGTGGGAGGGCGTCCCCTCGCCAGAAAAGTACTGGCACAAGAAAATCGCCCGCCAAAACCACTAAGGAGTAAAAATGGCAAAGAAGTTTAAAGCAATTGTACGTCTCCAGCTCGAAGCTGGAAAAGCCAACCCCGCGCCCCCGGTGGGGCCTGCGTTGGCTGGCCATGGTATCAACATCATGGCTTTCTGTAAGGAGTACAATGCCCGTACGTCGAATCGTCCTGGCGAAGTGCTTCCGGCTGAGATCACTGTTTACACCGATGGGTCTTTCACCTTTGTGTTGAAGACCTCACCAGCGGCCGTGTTAATCCGCAAGGCGGCGAAGGTGGAGAAGGGTTCCGGCGTCCCCAATAAGGAAAAGGTCGGCAAGATCACCCGGGCGCAGGTAAAGGAAATCGCTGAGAATAAGATGAAGGATCTCAACGCGATCGACCTTGAAGGCGCGATGAAACAGATCGAAGGCACCGCCCGTTCAATGGGCATCAATATTGTTGACTAAATTTGTGGGAGGGTCGCTTCGTGCGATCCGCTACTACCACGGAGGATAAAATGGCTAAACACGGAAAGAAATACAAAGCCGCTCTGGCTAAGGTGGATCTGAACAAGGAATACACCGCACGCGAAGCAGTTGCGCTCGCGAAGGAAACCAGCACCACCAAGTTCAACTCGACAGTTGAAGTTCACATGCGCACTGCGCTCGATCCTCGTCAAGCGGACCAGCAGGTGCGTGATGTGGTCGTTCTGCCGCATGGTCTCGGTAAGACCGTGCGTGTGTTGGTCTTCGCCCAGGGTGAAGGCGCGGCGGCTGCTCGTTCATCCGGCGCCGACCTCGTTGCCGATGATGACGAGACCTTGAAGAAGATCGAAGGCGGCATGCTCGATTTCGATGTGGCGATCGCCACGCCGGATGCGATGGGCAAAGTCGGTCGTTTGGGTCGTGTGCTCGGTCCGCGTGGACTCATGCCGAACCCGAAAGCTGGTACTGTTGTCAATGCGAATGATCTGCCGCGCGCGATCAAGGAAGCGAAAGCTGGTCGTGTTGAGTTCCGTCTCGATAAGACCGCCAACATTCACGTGTCAGTTGGAAAGGTTTCCTTCACCGCCGAGCAGTTATACGATAACTTCGCCGCGTTGATGGATGCCGTACACAAGGCACGCCCATCTGGTGCAAAAGGTGAGTACATCAAGCGCATCACTGTAACCACCACCATGGGACCTGGGATCAAAGTGAACCCCAGCGATACACTCAAACTTGAGGTAACCGAGTAAAATAACTCGATAAACCAAATAGCCACTTCGCCAATGAAGGCAGGTGTCCCTTGGTCTCGATGCAGCGAAGAACATCGCTTATTCGACCAACAGGGACTTAATTACCTGCTCAGGTGGAGACGAAAAGCAACCATCCCCTCCTTTGGGGTCTGCTAAAAGTCTTTGCCTGTCCTGGAAAATCACCAGGATGAAATAAAGTGGCAAAGACTTTTTATTTGAAAGGAGGTGAGTACCCTTTGGCAGTTTCAAAAGAACATAAAGCGGCAACACTGGCATCGTACGCTGAGTGGTTGAAGAAAAGCCAGGCTGTCATCCTTGTGGAATATACCGGCGCCAGGATGAAGGATCTGGACGGTATCCGCGCGAAGGTCCGTGAATCAGGCGGTGAGTTCCATGTGGTAAAGAATACACTGGTACGTCGAGCATTCGCAGATAGCGGAATGAGTCTTCCCAAGGATTATCTTGTGAAGAGTACGGCTATTTTGTTTGCCTTCAACGATCCCGCATCGACAGCAAAGGCATTGACGGATGCCGCGAAAGGCAAGGAGTTCGTCAAGGTCAAAGGCGGTTTCATGAGCGGACAAGCGCTCAATCCCGCCCAGGTCAAGGCGCTGGCTGATATGCCGCCGTTGCCGGTTATGCGTGCCCAGTTGCTGGGCGTGTTGCTGGCTCCCGCCGGCAAACTCGTCCGCACGATCGCCGAGCCCGCTCGCGGTCTGGCGGCCGTTATCAAGGCTTTCACAGAGAAGGCACCCGCCGCGGCGTAATCGGCTTGATCATTACGCAATCAATAAAATAAAAATCATCTCGTAAGTAAGGAGTACTTAAGCAATGTCTGAAAAGCTCGATAAACTCGTGGAAGAACTTTCCACACTTTCCGTCCTCGAGGCGGCTGATCTCGTGAAGAAGCTCGAAGAGAAGTGGGGCGTTTCCGCCGCCGCGCCTGTGGCTGTTGCCGCGGTTGCCGCCGCCGCCGCCGCTGAACCCGTCGAAGAGAAGACTGAATTCGATGTGGTCATCAAGGATGCCGGCGCCAAGAAGATCGACGTCATCAAAGTCATCCGTCAGTTGACCCAACTCGGCCTCGGCGAAGCCAAGACCATGGCTGAAACCGCTGGTGCAAAGGTCCTCTCTGCGGTTGGCAAGGATGCCGCCAACGAAGCCAAGAAGAAACTTGAAGAAGCCGGCGCAAACGTCGTTCTCGAGTAATTTCCTTCGGATAATCAAAAAAGACGGTCCATTTGGATCGTCTTTTTTGATTCCAGTAGTTTAGGTTGAATTAATGATTTTCAGTACCATTATCCCAGTGACTCAAAATTGATAATGCCTATACTGTATAAAACTACTGGTCTGACCTCCATACCACAGTGAGAATCATGAATATAAAAATTCAACCCCTCAGTTACAAATCCCTTACCGATACTGCTGCTGCCAAACTGGCTGCGTTTTTGCTGGATGGCAGTTTCGCAACAGGCTCGCAATTACCGCCGGAACGTGAATTGATGAATCAACTTCGCATCAGCCGGTCCACATTGCGTGAGGCACTCAAGACGCTTGAGAAGAACAAGCTAATCGAATCCCGGAGGGGAGTGGGCTGGTTCGTCCGCAAGTTGGATGAATCGAACTGGACTCAAGCGAAGGAATTAGCCCATGAAACGGAATCAGCCTCCCGATCCGCTTCAAAAGAGCCGAATACTGCTCCGCTTCGAGTCCCCATCGCGCCCGAAAAGCCGGTCCACATCCCAAATCTGCGGAAGGATCGTCTCGGCACGTTCGAGTTCATTTCGTGGTGGGATCGAGATAAAGTCCAGAACGCGAAAGTATTGGTGATCGGAGCCGGTGCGCTTGGCAACGAGGTGATCAAGAACCTTTCCCTGATGGGAATTGGCAATCTGTATATCGTCGACTTTGACAAGATCGAAGCCGCGAACCTGAGTCGTTCCGTTCTGTTCCGCGAAAAGGATAATAACCGGAGCAAGGCTGAAGTGGCGGCGGCGCAGGCGAAGTCTGTGAATCCAGATGTGCATGTCCAATACATGAATGGGGATGTGACCACCCAACTTGGGCTGGGTATATTCCGCCGCATGGATGTGATCATCGGATGTCTTGATAACCGTGAAGCGCGATTGGCTGTCAACCGTTTTTGTTACTGGGTGAACAAGCCCTGGGTGGATGGTGCGATCCAGGAATTGCTGGGATTGGTCCGTGTGTTCAAGCCGGGAGAGGGCGCTTGTTACGAATGTACTTTGACAGAACAGGCATTGCGCGACCTTTCGCTGCGTTATTCCTGTCCGCTGTTGGCGCGGCAGAATATTTTATTGGGCAAGGTTCCCACGACGCCGACAATCGCCTCCATTATTGGAGCGATGCAATCACAGGAGGCGCTGAAAGTCATCAATGATATGCCGATCGAACCGGGCAAGGTGACACATTTCAACGGCATGGTCAACGAGATGCATACCACGGCGTATGCGCCGCGTGATGACTGTCAGAGTCATTGGACGTATGGTGAGATCACGGAATTGCCTGCTCGTGCCGAACATACAACCCTGGCGGACTTGTTGCGCATTGCCCGCGCGGACCTGGGACCGGATGCCATGATCGAACTGGACCAGGAACTCATCACATCCCTGGAATGCCCCATTTGCAATACTGTGGAGCAGGTGTTAAAGCCGTTGAGCGCGGTCAGCTTTGAAGCCGGGCATTGCCCAACCTGCGGTATTCTACGGGAGACAACCCTGACCCATATGATCACGGGCGAGGAAAATTTCCTTCACCGCACTCTTGCCAGTGTGGGAGTACCTCCTCTGCATATCCTGCGTGTCCATAACGGAGTTGAGTACCGGTTCTATGAATTGACCGGAGATCTCCAGGATGCCCTGCATTTCAGCCACTTTGAAAGCACGAAAATTAATCTCCTGGATGGCAAAACGAGCAACCGGGTGCGGATCAAGGAACATGTAAAACTGGAAGATACACCCATCCATCCCTTTAGTGGCCGCGTGAAATTGAGAAGCTAGGCAAGGACACATTATGGCTTTGCGAAGTTCCACGATAAGTATGCCATTTTCCTCAGATCAGCCCTTGGAACAAACACCCGAGCAATATAACCTGCTGCGCAAGCTGGTGATCCTGTTGCTGTTGGTTATTTCCTCCTCTCTCTGGCTGTTCATTCTGTTCCGCGAAAAGAGGCTGGTTTACACAACCTCGGCACAGGAACTCATGGCAGGAGTCGTAATTGCCATCATAGCAGGATTGGGTGCGCAACTTGTGATGAGCAAACGGGACGGTTTTTTCCGCTTCGTGGCGGCGATGACCGGGAATGTGGCCGGGATCTATCTTCTCGGACTTATCTCTGACGGTAAATATGGCATCAGTCAGTTTGGCTGGCTGCCCAAAGCCATGGATTACGACGGTTTAAACCTGATCGGAATTGGATTCGTTATCATCCTTTTTATTTCCCTGCTGTTCAGGCGCACGAGAATCGTGGTGATCCCCGAGCCTCTTCAATCCCCCTTCCCAATGGGTGAACCGGAGATTTCATCGTCAATGCAAATCGAACCTTCCAACCCTGGCATATCGGTTTCAAACCCCTCTCACTTCCCGCGAATTTCATGGCCGAGCTTTCTTACTCAGAGCTCGACGCAAACGAATCGTTCAAATGGAAGACGTACAGGTTTGATCCAACCTGCAAAAGTGAAACCGGCTGTTGCTTCGAAGCGTCGGCGGCGGCGCGGGAAACCACGCGTCCAACTTGCCTTGGTGGAGGAGCACCGCTGTCCATATTGTCTGGAACTCGTTGCCCGCTCCGACCCGCGTGGAGTGGTTGAATGCAAAGTCTGCCGTTCCCTGCATCATAAAGATTGTTGGGATGTCACCGGCTCCTGCCAGGTGCCGCATTTGAATACATAACTTGTGGAGGAAAATATCATGTCCGATTTGAATGTCACAATTGTTATGCCAAGTGGAGGCGCGCGCGCCGCTGAAGTTCCGGATGATATCGTTGTCCGCGACCTGCTCTCAGAATTCACATCCCTCCTGCAATTGCCCACTGTGGGTCCTGACGGCCGCCCAATGTCCTACCGACTCGATAGCAAGGCGCTTGGACGTGAACTGAAAGAGGATGAGACCCTCGCTTCTGCCATTGTGCCTGATGGAGATCGCCTGGTCCTGACTGCGGACATTACCGCGGGTGCTGGCACGAACGTGGTTGCCGACAGCCCTCGTATGCGCCGTCTGCGCGCCGATTATGAACTCATGCAGGAACTTTCCGCCCGTACGGACATGATCTCAGTAGTCGCTCAATCGCCGCGCCCGAACCTGCCTCCTGAACGTTATATCGTGACCTTCAAATGCAAGAGTATTGTGGGTGTGGATAAAAGTGGAAATCCGAAATATGGTGAGCATCACCAGGTGGAGATCTATCTCCACAATCAATACCCGCAAAGATGGCCCGGCATGAAGTGGCTTACCCCGATCTGGCACCCGAATATCAATCACCTGAACGGAAGTGTGTGTATCGATGCCGCCTGGTGGACAGCCAGCCGTTCCCTGGACCGCCTCGTCATCATGCTCGGTGAGATGTTGCAGTGGAAGAATTTCCATGATGACCCGACCAAACCTCCCTTCCCGTGGGATGCAGACGCCGCCCGCTGGAGCCGGGAATATCGCAAGACCCATCCGAATGCCTTCCCTGTAGACTCACGTGAATTGATGCGCCCGGAACGGATCAAATTAAGCTCGGGCGAGCCGCAGAAACCGAAGCCAAAAATTTCTTTATTGAAACCTGCGAAAAAACCGAAGATTCATATCAAATAGCTATTATCCCGCGATGCGCAAACCGGTTTTGCAAGAGTTCAGTTCGTCCCATATTTAGAAAGGAGTCCAACATGTCAGATGTACCAGTCACACTTGTGCTTCCCTCCGGAGGTACACGCAATGCAGAGGTTCCCGATGATGTACCTGTGAAGGAACTCATCCCTGAGTTGACCACGTCGCTGGAACTGCCAGTAACAGGTCCCGATGGACGCGCAATGTCCTATCGCATTGATAGCAAGGCATTGGGCCGTGAATTAAAAGAGGAAGAGACGCTTTCACAGGCCGGCATCCCGCAGAACGACCGACTGATGATGACAGCCGACGTTACGGCTGGATAAGTCAGCCTAATCCCTTCCTCGCCCCGCGCGCACCGTCCCGAGGTGGTGTTCCTTCGGGATCGTGCGGGGTGAGGAACTGGGAGTTTTTATGGCATCCAAAATTCGTATCAATGTTTCCCCTCCCGATATGGCACAACCAATTACCACTCCGCTCCCTAAAGACAAGGCTAACCGCTGGAATTCTCCCTACGATGACGGAGGATTGGAGCCCCTGATATCCGTCTTCATGACACAGCCAGCGTACAGCCGCATCTGCGTCCATTCTGCGAGCGACATGCAGAATGAAGTGGGAGGTGTCATGATCGGTGAGTGGTGCGTGAATGCCAAACTGGGTGAGCAATTCATCATCGTTGAACACGCCTTGCCTGCGCGTCACACGCGGCAGGGGAGCGTCTATCTGACGTTTACCCAGGAAAGTTTGATAGACATCCATGAGCAGATAGACACACATCACAAGGGCAAGAAGATCGTCGGCTGGTATCACACGCACCCGCGTATGGGGATCTTTCTATCCCATTACGATACCTGGTTGCACAAAAACTTCTTCCCCGAACCCTGGCAGGTGGCGCTCGTAGTGGAGCCTCACACATCGCTCGGCGGATTCTTTGTCCGCCAGCGGGAGGGTGTGCTTGACCCAAGTCGTTACTTTGGCTTCTACGAGTTGGATGGCAGTTTTGGACGCAGTTTGGTCCATTGGAAAAACCTTTATCAAGATGTAGAGCGACAAAAGGAAGGAGGTGCTTCTCCATGAATAGAAATATGCGCACGTACTTTTACGCTGTGCTCGGCGCGATTGGTGGATTGATCGGATGGCAGATCAGCGGATTGCTTGGCTTGTCATTTGTCACGAACCTGTACCTGAGTGAATTGATCGTTGGAGCGTTGGTCGGTTTGAGCATCGGTGTGTTGATCGGTATCACTGAAGGCTTGATGACTCTTAATTGGGTCCAGGCAGGCCGGGCAGGGTTATTCAGTGGTCTCCTCGGTCTGATCGCCGGTGGTATTGGGCTGCCGCTCAGTGAATTCTTGTTCCAGTTCGTTGGCGCAGGCACGTTTGGGCGCGCACTTGGCTGGGGCGTGTTCGGCATGTTGCTTGGGCTCGCAGAAGGCATTGTGGGCAAATCCCAGGCGTGGAAAGGCATGCTTGGCGGGCTGATCGGAGGCCTGTTTGGCGGCATCCTGTTGGAGTCCGTTCAAAACTACCTTCAAAATCCGCTCACTGGAAAAGCGGCGGGTCTCGTCCTGCTTGGTGCATCGGTCGGCGCGTTCATCTCCTTGATCGTTGTCCTGCTTTCGCGCGCCTGGCTTGAAGTCAAATCTGGCAAGCTCAAAGGCACCGAATTCATGCTGGATAAATTCATGGCGAAAGGCTTCCCTTCGATCGCGATCGGCAGTTCTCCTTTGAAATCCGAGATCGTCCTACCCGACCCGGATATCGCTCCTCAACACGCCATGCTTTCCGGCGATGGAACGCACTTTGCCCTCAAAGACATGAGCATGGCTGGAACCTATATCGATAACAGAAAAGTCGAACTCGTCCAGCTTGCCAATGGACAAAAAATAAGGATGGGGAATACCGAACTGGTTTACCACGAAAAGAGGTAAAGATGATGCAAAGGATAACCCGCATCTTTCTAAGCCTGAGCCTGCTTCCGCTATTGATGTTTTGGTCTGCGCCTGTTGCTCTCGCACAGGGAAGTAGTCCTCAGCTCCGAATCACACAAGTGGATAAATCCCAATTCCCCCAGGTAACCGTCTATGTATCGGCGGTTGATGAAAATGGACAGCCTGTTGGAGTTGATCCAAACACGATTCAAATCTCTGAAAACGGTCAATTGATGCAATTGACAGATGTCCGGGGAGGCGCAGAAACTCCCTCAGAAATCATCCCGGTCACGACCATGCTGGTCATCGATATCTCCGGGAGCATGGACAAGAACGGAAAACTCACTGCCGCCAAGGATGCAGCAAAATCGTATGTAAGCCAGATGCGCCCTGGAGATCAGGCAGGTCTGATTACCTATGATACGCAGACCTATTACGTCCAGCCGATCACCGCTGATATCGCCGCATTGACCAGTGCCATCGACGGTTTGAAAACCGGCGGCGACACTGCCATGTACAACGCCCTCATGGAAGCTGAGAAGAATCTGGAATCCGCTTCAGGTCGAAAAGCGATCATTGTGTTGACAGATGGATTGGATAACAGCAGCCAGAGCACGGCTGAAAATGTGGTTGCGGCAATTAGTGAAAGTGGACTTACCATTTCAGCAATTGGTTTCGGAGATGCTACTGCTAGTGGGCAGGTGGGGCTCGATGAGGCTGGTTTAAAGTCCCTGGCTGAACAGACCGGCGGCTTATACAGTTTCGCTGATGTTCAATCTCTGAGTTCGATTTACCAGCAATACGGCGAGGCACTGCAAAGCGAGTATGCCCTGACGTATGTTTCTCCGACATCACTGCGCGATGGAGTGAACCGCGGGTTGTCTGTGTCCCTCAGTAACAGCCCCGTCTCCACGAACACCCAATACAACCCCGGCGGCATTCTGCCTGAAGTGGCGACCCAATCATGGTCCCTGTTTGCCGTAATTTTGTTGGCATTGCTTGCCCTTCTGGCATTGCCCTGGCTGTTGAAGCGCGGGTCGGAAGTTATCGGCTCTATCGGCAAAAATAAGGGCAAAAAAGGAAATATCAAACTTGGTCAACTCCCCGCATCGTCAACAAGGGGACGGGTGAAAATGAAATAAGACCAGATACACTGGGTATGGATTATGAAAAGAGGCGGCCCAATTGAGCCGCCTCTTTTTAGTTTCGTAGAGCTATTTATCCTTTGGCGTTCGGTCCCGTGGCTGATACGATAAACCCATCATTCCATTCGGGGTCATCCACGAGAAAGGATCGGAATTTCAAATACCGTTCATGCTGATCTGGCGAGTCTGCGTTGGCTTGATAAGTATCCCTGTCTTTGAAGATTGCCACCAGATAAAACTCATCTGAATCTTTTTCTGTTTGGAAATAATAATCTGCCACCCAGCCGGGGATGACCGCATCCCCGAAGCCATCCATGGCTTGGATGAATTCGTCCTTTGCGCCGGGTTTGATCCGAAAGTGTGCGATCGTTCCGTACATGAAAATCTCCTCTCGCAATTGGGAAACGTAATTTTTGAATATGCTAATATTGGATTCTAACCCCTCGATGAATCAAAAGAGACGGCGATGAAGCCGTCCCTTTTTAGTTCAATTTCTGTTACGCCGCGAGTGGTTTGTCCATTTTGCGGATGACCATCACCACTTTGCCTTTGATCTCCAATGGATCGCTCTTCTTGATGAAGATGGGCTTCATGGTCGGGTTGGCGGGCTGGAGGCGATAGCGATCCTTTTCCTTGAAGAAGTATTTCAAAGTTGCTTCGTTATCGCGTGGCAACCACACTGCCACCATCTCACCATTACGTGCCTCGGAAGCAGGGCGCATGACGACAATATCACCATCGTTGATCATGGCATCGATCATGGAGTCTCCCTTTACTTCGAGGGCAAATAAATTATCGACTTTTTCCCTGGCTGGCAGAAGACTGCGGGCAATATCCACTGCGTAAGCCTCGTTGTCTGTTTCAAAAGTGACGCCAGGCTGAAGTTCTGGGAGGGGGATACCTGCAGCAATCGGACCAAGGATGGGAATGCGGAAGGTCTCAGTGGATGAATTTGTACCGGAAAGCCGAACGCCGCGTGAGATCTTGCGGTCACGTTCGATCTTCCCCATTTTCTCGAGTTGATCGAGATAGTAATTCACCACAGAAGTGGATGTAATGCCGGTCTTTTCGCCGATCTCACGAATGGATGGGGGATACTTATTCTCGTGTTGATATTCCAAAAGGAAATCCAGGATCCTTTGGTGACGTTCGCCTAAACCTTTGCTTTTTCGTACCATCATCATAGCAAGCCTCCTGCCAATAGCTTATGGCATGATAAGAGCATTCTTCGCTCATTTGTGCTATGAATAATACTCGAACGCTTGTTCTGTGTCAAGCCCTTGCAGGTTACGAATTTGACCTAAACCCAGGTCTGGCGGCGCATCCAGATGAACATGCTGAACGGCAGGAGAAGGGTAATGCCGAGCATGATGTAAAAGGCGGGACTCGTTGTCCAGGGTCTCATTAAACCGAGTGGCTCGAAGAAATTCATGCCAAAAAAGCCGGTGACGAAGGCGAGTGGCATGAACAGGGTGGTGATGATCGTCAGAGTTTTCATCACCTCGTTCATGCGGTTATTGACAACCGAGAGGTACGTATCCAGTGCGCCGCTGACGAGATCGCGCAGGCTTTCGTTCAGGTCATGCAAACGGACGAGGTGGTCGTAAATGTCGCGGAAGAAGATACGGTCCTTGGGGTCGATCACACGGTAATCGTCGCGTGCGAGCTTGTTCAGCACTTCGCGTTGGGGGAGCAGGATCCGCCTCATTGCCAGTAAAACGCGTTTTAACGCGAACAGCTTTTCGAGAGTCCGAGGCGAGGGTCGGTCAAAGATCTGGTCCTCGATCTCGTCGATGGCGGCATCGATCTTTTCCACGGACGGCATATATTCAGTCACAAGGTTGTCTGTGATCTTGTAAAGAAGATGGTCGGCGCCATCCTGAATGTTGCGATGATCTCGGTCACAGGCATCCCAGGTTTCGTCAATGGCAGTGACTCGATGATCGTGATGTGTGACAATATAGTTTTGACCAAGGAAGACATCCAGTTCATCGACTTGGGTTTCCCAATATTCACTGCTGTCTCGAACGATCATGTAGTTAAGGACAATATACAAATACTCTCCCCAATCGTCGAGCTTGGGAACATGCGTTTCCTGCAGGGCATCATCAATTGCCAGCGGATGGAAACCAAAGCCTTGCAGGATGGGGAGGCAGGAACTAGCAGGTTCACCGTCAAAATCCACCCAGAGCAGTCCACGGCGGTCCCGGATAAGTTTGGGAAATTCCTGCGGAGGTACGTTTTTTCGGATAGGGTTGCCCGGAAGATAGTATAGTGACCGTATCATGGATGTCTCCAGCTTCAAAGGTTGTCGAAAATTGGTTTTCTTGAAAAAATTAAAGTGATTTTTGAACTATTTTGATTTTACAATCAATTAAATGAAATAAAGTCTTGACAAAATAAATAAAATGAATATAATGTTTTTATAAATTGATCGATGGCTAAGGATTTTATAACTTTATTCGACAAACGCGAAGTTTTCTATAGTTATACTAATAATTTCATTTAATTCTATTATAAAGCCATACGATTGAAAGAATCGATTAATCAGGAGGTTCCCTGTCATGTATGCCGCACCGTCTCGTTGTCCGGTTTGCCGTTCGGAGTTGGAAGTCAGCCGTTTGCATTGCCCGTCGTGTGACACCACGATCGATGGAAGATTCACAGGCGGACCATTCGCGCATTTGACCGCAGAACATCTGGATTTTATCGTGACATTTGTCCGTTGCGAGGGTAAGATCAATCGGATGGAACAAGAACTCGGTCTTTCCTACCCGACGATCCGAAACCGTTTGCATGAAGTGATCCGCACCCTCGGCTTTGAACCGGGCAAGGATGAAGTCGTTGAGGTCTCCGCCGAGAAACGGAATTCCGTGCTGGAAAACCTGGAAGCCGGGAAGATCTCAGCCGATGAAGCTATGCGTATGTTGCGCGGCGAGGAGGAGTAGTTAATGTCTCGAACAATATCTGCCGGTAAAACTCCCAGGATCAAAGTGGATGTGATCGGCGGCGACCTCAGCGTAATGGGTTGGGATGGTGCCGACATACTGGTGAAGGGCGATGAGGATGAACTTCACATCGAGCAAAATAATGATGTGGTGACTCTATCCTGTGACGGGGACCTTTCATTACGAGTTCCGAAGGCTTCGGTCTTTGAATTCAAAAAGATCAACGGTGACGCATCCGTTCGCGGGCTATTGGGAAATATCGAAATACGCGAAATTACCGGTGATTTATCGGTACGAGATTCCGGCTCCATTGCGATCGACACGATTCGTGCGGACTTCAGTTTGCGTAATGCGAAAGGAAATTTGTACATTAAAAACGCGCACGGCGATGTCTCCATCCGTGATGTGGAGGGAACCGTGATCCTCGAATCGGTGGCGGATGACCTTGCATTGCGCGGTGCGCATGGGAATGTGAACGTCAATGTGGGGGAGGATGTGGTCGTTTACCTCGAACCGAAGCCCGATGGCGAGTATTATGTCAATGCAGGGGACGACATCCTTCTGGTGCTGTCACCGAATACAAATGCAACCCTCACGATCCAGGGCGATGAGATCGACATTGACTGGCCCGGAATCGAGAACGATAAAGATGTAACGGAGCGCATGGTTACGCTTGGGAATGGTTCTGCGAAGATCACACTCAGCGCAGGTGGCGATGTGCGTGTGAGCAATCGCGCGGATGCTGGCGAGTCTGCTGCTGAGTTCGGGAATTTCGCCGGTCTGAATTTCGATTGGTCTGGTTTTGGCGAGCGGATCTCACGCCAGGTGGATCAGGCAACACGCCGCGCCCAACAACGCGCCGAGGAAGCTGCCCGCCGTGCGGAACGACACGCCGAGCGTCATGCCCGTAAGTGGAATGCCAACGTCAAGGTTGGTCGTTGGAATTGGGATCTTAATTCCCAAAATGTGCCGCCACCCCCGCCGCCGCCCTCTGAGCCGGTTGCTGAAGAGGAGCGCATGGCGATCTTGAAGATGCTCGCTGAGAAAAAGATCACCGCGGCGCAAGCGGAAGAATTGCTCGCCGCATTGGAAGGAGGCAAATAATGTCTTCTGAAGAACGCAAGAAAATCTTGCAAATGGTTGAGGAAGGTAAGATCTCTGCCGAGGAAGCCGCGAAATTGATGCGCGCGCTCGATGATGACTCTGCTGATGCGGAAGTTGAAGTCTTTCAATCGGAACCAAGTTCCGGCTTTGAAGGAGGCGCACCGTCCGCTCCGGAGTTTGAACAAGTGAAGGCGCGGGCGCGTCAGTTTGCCATGGTCCCATTGTGGATCGGTGTCGCAATTGCCGTGTTGAGTTCATGGGGCATTTACTCGATCCTGCAAAGCGCCGGGATGAACTTCTGGTTCTTTTGTTTGATCATTCCGCTTCTGCTGGGTGTGCTGTTGATCGCCCTGGGCGCGGGTGGACAAAATTCGAAGTGGTTGTATGTGAACGTGGATCGTCGTCAGGCTCGGGATTGGCCCAAGAATATTACGCTGGGGTTCCCCCTGCCTTTGGGATTAACCTCGTGGTTCCTGCGAAATTTCGGACACAACATTCAAGGAATGAAAGACACGAACGTGGATGACATCATCCAGGTTTTGGATGCAACAGGTAAATCAGGCGAGCCACTCATCGTCAATGTACACAACGATGAAGGAGATGGCGAGCACGTACAGGTTTATATTGGGTAAGGAGGCGCAACATGGCTAGCTCTGAAGAACGAATGAAGATCTTAAAGATGATCGAGGAGGGGAAACTTAGCGCAGAGGAGGGGACGAAACTCCTCGCGGCATTAAGTGATAAACGTCCGCCTCTTCCGCCTCGCGCGCCAGGGATGCCTGGTGCGCCACGCTGGTTAAGAATCCGTGTGACGGATGTGCGCTCGGGCCGCTCGAAGGCTTCGGTGCAGATTCCCCTTGCATTGGTGGATGCGGGTATGAAGATCGGCGCACATTTTGCACCCGAAGTGCAAGGCGTGGATATGTCCAATGTGATGGAAGCTGTGCGGTCCGGCATGGTGGGCAAGATCATTGATGTGACCGACGAAGAAGACGGGGAGCACGTAGAGATTTATGTGGAGTGAGTGCCAACCAGTCCGACATAAACCGCGTGTAGAGAAAGTCGAACAATCCCGCCAACCACGGGATTGTTCGATTCTTGAGGGTGTGTATTTTGCTAAAACATAGAGCGGAATGATGCAAACAACAAATCGCCCAACTGCTAGCGGGCGCGTTATTTCATCCCTGCCATTTACAATGCCGAAACGATTCTCCCGGACCATGATGCCAATACAGTGATCGAGCCTGCCTGATTTTTAAAATGAGACTACAAGATTACACCCCATGGTACGGGTTGTTAGATCATAATGGCTGTGTTATGCTCCCGATGAACAGGCATGGCCAGTTCTTTTTTTTCTTTTCGCCGCCCAAATGGTATGTGGGGACTCTTCATCATCTGGCTGGGACAGATGATTTCTGGAATTGCGTCAAGCATCACATTTTTTGCCCTACCGAATTGGATCCTTCAAACGACCAATGTGAGCGGAAGCGCCCTCAGTTACTGGGAGTCGGCGTTCTTCGGGTCGTATCTTTTGATCATTCTGTTCGCGGGTGTTCTCATTGACCGGTACAACCGTAGGGTGATGATGCTTGTTTATGATTTTATGGGGTTGACCACGGTCGCGATCCTGTTGGTATTGCAAACGACCGGGCATTTGACGATTTGGCATTTGTACATTGCGGCAGTCCTGCAGGGAATAGGCTTTGCCTTTCAGGCTCCATCCTATTCCGCCGCGATCACCACCATGGTTCCCCGCAAGCAATTTGTGCGTGCCAACGGGTTCATATCCCTGTTGGATAGCGCGCCCGGAGTTGCGGGTCCCTTCCTTGCGGTGTTCATGGTCGGTTTCTTTGGATTGAGCGGTGTACTGGCACTCAATTTGTTCTCGTTCATTCTATCGATCGGCACATTGCTTTTTGTGGAGATTCCGCCCACCCCGCATACGCTGGAAGGCGACATGTCACATAGCAGATTCTGGAAGGAGGTGCTTTTTGGGGTCAAATACATCTTCCAGAGACCTGGTCTGTTGGGGATCCAACTCATTTTCCTTTTTGGTAATTTCTTTTCAGGGATCGCGCTATCGCTCACTGCACTCTATACCATGGTCTTCCTGCGGACTGGCGGCGACCCGAATGCTGCCAACCTCCTTCAATCGGTTGGCGCAGCGACGGCCGTTATCATCGCTTTGATCCTTACGGGGTATGGGCGCATCCAACGTCCCATCCGGGCAATACTGTTTGGCTGGATCATATCCAGTTTCTTTGGCATGGGGTTGCTTGGCATGGGACAGTCCATGGTAATCTGGTTGATCGCGATCGTGATCGATTCGAGTTTTGATCCAATTGTGAATATTTCGATAGATACAATATTACAGACAAAAGTCCCGCCTGATCTGCAGGGACGCGTGTTCTCCGCCAGTGATTTCTTATCGCAGATTTTGATTCCCATCACACCCTTGCTGGCCGGAGTGTTGGGTGAGAAAGTTTTCGAACCTGCCATGAAGGATGGGGGAGTTCTTGCCGGTTCCTTTGGCTGGCTAGTCGGCACGGGACCCGGTGCAGGGTTTGGCTTGATGATCCTGCTCTGCGGCATTGGGGGAACGTTGGTGGGTCTGTTTGGTTTTCTGACTCCCGCCATCCGAAATGTGAACAAGATCCTGCCCGATTACGAAATTTCTCCGAAACCTGTGACCGTGGAGTTGTTTCAGCCTGAAATGGCAGATGCTCTGACCGGTACGGGGAGGTTGAATATCGGGAAACCGGGAGTGAAAAAGATGGTCATCAATCGCCCGCGGAAAGTTAAATTATCCGATGTTCGTGGAAGAGCGAAAAAGAACGGAAGAGAGTAAAGGTCATCCACCAGGTGACCAGCACCCGCGCGAACCTGCCTCAGAAAACCGGCGCGCCGTGGCTTCCCCAATTCCACTACACGCGCCGGTTGTGATTGCAATTTTGTTTTGCTAAGCCATATCTTTCTCTTTTCCTTCTGGACTAACAAAAGGAAAAGAGAAAGATTCTATTGTGCCAGGTCGCTCATTAGCTCCATCGGTACGACTGCCGCGCCGACAATGCCCGGACCAGTGTGCACACCCAGCACCGGTGAGATGCGCTGGACTTCCATTTTGGCGATATTCAATTTCTGTTTGAATTCCTGGGAGAGCGCCTCTGCTTTTTCTGCGAAGCGACCGTGCAACACTGTGACCCATAACGGGGTGTTCCCATATTTCTCATGCAAATGCTCTGTGATCGCTGTCATGGATTTGCTCAAAGTGCGGCCGTTCGAGACGGTGCTGTACTTGCCATCGGTATCCACGCGGATCACGGGCTTGAGATTGAGCAACGCGCCCGCCAAGGCTTTTACACGTCCGATGCGTCCGCCGCGCGCCAGGTATTCCAGCGTATCGAGTGTGTAGATCACTTCGGTCTTTTCGCGGATTCTTTCCAACCGCTCATGGATCTTGTCCATTGCCCAGCCAGCCTTCGAAGCCAGCGCTGCCGCCATGACCTGGAAACGTTCGCCGCCGGAGAGGGTGAGCGTATCCCAAAATCTGACGTTCGCCTCAGCTTCCACCTGTTCACCGCCGCCGCGTGCCGAGTTGATCGTGCCGCTTAACCCCGATGAAATGTGAATGGACAGGATGTTCTTTTCCACCTGTGCCAGTTTGCGATACAACTCCGCAAAGATCCCACTGGATGGCTGTGCCGTTGTAGGGATTTGCGGCCGCATGGCTTCAAGCCGGTTGTAAAAATCATCTGCTGAAATATCCAAGGAGCTTACTTCACCCTCGGGGAATTGAATGAAGAGCGGGGCTTGCGTAATGCCCAACTTCTCCAGTTCCTCGGCGGTCATATCCGCCGCGCAGTCAGTTACTATCTTCATTTATGCCTCCTATTTGGCTTCAGGTTGCCACAGAAAGCTCATAGAACTCTCCCGAAGGACACACCGTACTTGCGCTCGGTGCACACTTGCCCCGGCGATTTGCCAAGCAAATCGAAGTGCCGGGGAGTGTCGGGACGATGTGTGCTCTCTGTGGCGAAAAATTATTTCTTTTCCAAAAGCCACTTCACTGTATCTTTGATGCTTTCATACAATGAACGCGGCTGGTATCCCAATTCGCGAGTCGCTTTGGCGTGGCTGATATTTGCATTACTTCTTAATACCTCCAGCGAATACGGCGTAAAGCGCGGATTGACTTTGGCAAGACTGTAATACATCGGTGTGAACAACGCCGCGAATTTCGCAAGGTCGAACGGTATCTTCATCTGGAAGAAATGCCTGCCGGTGATCTCGCGCACAGTTTCAAGCAGATATCGCACGGTGATCTTATGCCCCGACAAAATATAGCTCTCGCCGCGTTTCCCGTTTTTCGCGGCGGCGATCAACCCCTCGGCAACATCGCGCACATCCACGAAATCATATGCACCGTCCACGTACAGCGTTGGCTTCTTTTCCGCCGCGGTGCGGATCACACTTCCCATCAACGAGCCGCGAAAATCATAGGGACCGATCACGCCGGTGGGGCAGGCGATGACAGCCTCCAGTCCCGCGTGAGCCGCTTTTTGTACTTCGAGCGTTGCCTCCGCCTTGGCGCGGTCATATTCACCGTATGGGTTATCCGGGTCGTAGGGCAGAGTCTCATCGATGACGCCCTTCTCCACGCGCTTGATCGCATGGATCGAACTCGTGTACACCAGTTTCTTCACATTCGTTTCTTTGGCAACGTGTAAAATATTTTTCGTGCCCTCCACATTCACGCGCCGGACGAAATGATCCGTCCCCGGCATGATCGAGATGATGCCCGCCAGATGGAAGACGCCGCGCACGCCCCGGAAGGATTCGAACAACGAATCCAGATTCAGGACATCGCCCTCCACCGCCTCGATCTCCAAGCCGGAAATCGATTCACGGCTTTCGCCAGGCAATATCAACGCCCTGACCTTTTCCCCGCGGTCGATGAGTTTCCTCACCAGAACATTGCCAATGTGCCCTGTGGCACCTGTCACCAACCACATAACTTATTTGCCTCACTTTTTCATCAAACTATTGACCAGCATCGATGTGCTGCCGCGCGCCACTTTTTCCCAATTGGCGCCTTTGGGGTCGAGCAGGCTTTGAAGCAACAATCCCATCGCGGTGGAAACGATCATGCGCGAGGCGAGTTCGGGATCCACTTCAACGAACGAGCCTTCCTCCACGCCTTTCTTGATCAGCGAGGTGAAATATTTGTGATAACGTCGATAGGGGGCAATACTTGCATCCCAGATCTTTTTGTCGCGGCTTGCTTGCAGCCAGAACTCAAGGAACATCGGCAAACCTTCCCCTGCGGTCTGGAAGATGTAAGGGAAGGCTTCTGTCATTTGTGTGAAAGTTTCAGGCGCGGTCTTGTCCTTGGATGCTTCGATGGCATTGTCTATGGTTTGGAGCCAGCCATCGAGCAATGCCAGGAAAAGTTCCTGTTTGCTTTTGAAGTGGTGATAGAACGCACCTTTGCTAATACCCGCTTCTGTGCAAATATCGTCCACACTGGCTTTGTTATATCCTTGATCGGAAAACAGCTTGATGGCTGATTCCATGATCTTTGCACGGGTTTCTTCACTGCGTTGTTGCATTTTCTCCTAAACTCCCCTCTCTTCTTAGGAGAGGGGTAGGGGTGAGGTAATTAAAACCGACTGGTCGGTTTGTTTTTACCCCCGAAGGATTGTACTGTCAAGATGAGGAAGATTACAGGCGGTTAAGAAAACGATGACGGAGAATTTCTCCGTCATCGTTTTGAAATTTTATAAGTGACTGTCACTTATTATGCTGGTTTATATGCGGTGATTTTCGCGCTATAGACAGCCTTGTACACATCCTCGCGCGCAACTGTCTTCAATTCGATCATATCCTTCATATCATTAAGAGCCGAGTCGACCGTTTCCTTGTCGAAGAATACGGGAGTAATGGAGACATTCGTGAAACCAACCGACTCCATCATGCCAATGTATTCACTGGCTTCGACGGCACCTGCCACACAACCCGCCCAGGCGCTCAGGCTTTTCTTGATCGCTTCGGGTAGTGGACCATCGGTGACAATATCTGAAACTGCCAGCTTGCCTCCTGGCTTTAAGACGCGGAATGTTTCAGCGAACACTTTCGATTTATCAGGTGACAGGTTGATGACACAGTTCGAGATGATGACATCCACACTGTTGGTTTCGACCGGGATCTCTTCGATGTAGCCCTGACGGAACTCCACATTGGTGATGTTCATCCGCTTCGCACTGGACTGGGCGCGTTCGATCATTTCGGGAGTCATATCCACACCGATGACATGTCCCGTTTCACCGACTTTCTTTGCGGCGAAGAAACAATCGAGTCCCGCGCCGGAGCCGAGGTCGAGGACGGTCTGCCCGGGTTGCAGGGAGGCGAGGGTGATCGGGTCGCCACAGCCGTAGCTGACAGAGGATTCGCCATCGGGGAGGGTGGCAAGCAGATCTGCCGGGTAGAGATTGCTGTCGGTGGAACAGCAGTCAGAAGATCCGCAACAAGAGGCGTTGCTTTTGATCCGTTCCGCATAATGCTCACGGACAGTCTCGTGGATGGGGGTCTGGGTCATGTTATCTCCTTATGATGAAAAGATTGGAATATTAGATGGCTAGCAGGTTGTATGCGAAGCCGATGAGAATGGATCCGACCCAAAGCGTACCGATGACAATGGCAATCACACGCCAGCGAGCGATGGTCAGCGCACCGCCAAGCGCGCCGATGGATGTGCCAGCGCCTGTGATGAGGAAGGCGAGCGCCGCGCCCTGACTCATTCCGCTATCGAGCATGGCACGGACGAGCGGCAGGGATGCTTCCGTGTTGATGTAGAAGGGAAGCCCCAGCGTGGCGGCAAGTGGAATGCTATAGGCATGACCCGCGCCGAAGAGGCTGGTGATCCAAGCGGCGGGGATCAAGCCGTTGAGTAAGTATCCTACAAACGTGAAGCCGAAGAAGAGTGGCAGTAGACGTTTGCTGATGGTCCAAAGTTCTTGCATAAACATCTGTACTGTGACCGTTGGCTTTGCAGACTCAATAACAGGTTGAGATGTGACAGGCAATTCCACACGATTTGGCGAACATCCACATTGCGCCGCTTTAGCAGCGGATTCGCCAGCAGGTTGTGCGATGATGGGCAAGTCAAGTGGAGCAGGTCCGCCCATGATACCCAAAGATAGAGAGGGTGATTTTGGCTGTGCCATGCGCACCTGATTTGCCAGCCAGCCACGCGATTCAGCAAAACTCGCTATTGCCCCGCCTGCCAGTCCAAGCACAATGGATGCGACGAAAAATGCAATGGCGAATTTCCAGCCGAATAAACCCGCGCTGTAGAATAATTCTTCAGGGGATGTGAGCGGGGAGGCGACCATAAAGGCAACAATGGGAGCCCACGGAATAGTGGATGCCATCATTCCCAGGATAACGGCGGTGGTCCCGCAGGAACAGAAAGGTGTGGCGACCGCGACCCCGGTGGATAGGAGCACACTATTCTTTGTATTACGGCGCAGGAAGCGCGCGATGGCATCCTGGTCAACGTACAATTTTAGTAGGACGCTGACGACAATGCTGATCAGAAGTAGAAACCAGTTATGTGAAAATGTTTCCAGGACTTTGCCAAATGTATATTGAAGTAAAGAGATGATATCCATTCTATGATCCTTCGTGCTTTGTTCGAATTTCCTTTCACCGTTTCACTGAAGATTACCTGTATATTTCCGAAAAAAATTCCTACCAATAAGTTCTCTCTGTGACACCTAGGCGCCACAGAGGTCTTTCCTAGCAACAGCCACCGCCGCCACAAGTGCAGCTACCTTCGCATTCTTCACAGCCGCAGTCGTTGTTGACTACATTCAATTCGTACATGGCATTCACCTCCTTTCAAATAGACGTTTGTCTATAAATCGGGTCAAAAAAATTGGAGTGCAGCGCGCGTCTGCTCTCCAATTTTATTGGTTGATAACGTTTACCAGTTTTTCCGTTGTAGTGGTCTCAGGTGCAAACTTGATCATCAATTGACCACAACAGACCACGATATTTTCCTGGTTCAGCGAATAGAACGTCTGCTTGCCTTCTTCACGGATATTCACGAGACTTGCGTCGCGCAAGATGGCAAGGTGGTGTGAGATGGTGGGTTGTGAGAAACCGACTTTTTCAACGATCTCGTTGACGGACAGCCAGCAGCAACAGCACTCGCTCATGATCTTCTGGCGGGTCTCATCGGCAATGGCTTTGGCAAAGAGGACTGGGTTAAAAGTGTTTTTCATTCGAATGCTTCGCTGAATTCTGCACGCAGAAAATCCTGTGTGCCTTCAGGGCCTGTGAGGGATAAGGAGATTGGCTCGTCTTGCTGTGCGACTTTGAGTGTGAAATCCAAAAAAGGACAACACAGCCGTTCATTCGCAATGAACCCTCCCAATCCAGTGATGATCTCTGACCTATTGGGGAAGATGAATTCAAAACCGTTTTCAGCTTCTTGAATATCCTGTACTGATTGAAAAAGCCCTGCCATGGTCTGCATGTGACTTTCACGTTCCACAGGTGTAAAAACGGTCATGTTACAAACAAGAGGAGTATCTGTTTTCATATCGACAAGTTTCTATATGAGATTATATCGAAGTTTGTCTATTTGTCAAGAGTTGAACGAATACAGGCTTCGATATCTGCGATGACCTGGGCATTTTCCTTGAACTCAATGCAATGAATACCGAGCTCGCGGGCGGATGTCATCACTTCTTCGTGATCATCTACAAAGATGACTTCATCTGGTCACAGACCGAGTCGTTCGCAAGCCAGCGTGAAGATACGTGGATCGGGCTTGGACAGTCCCACCTCATGGGAGTAGATAATGAAGTCACACACTTCACTGAAATGATAATGCTCCTCCTCCTTTTCCCGCGCGCCGACAAAGCTATTGCTGATGATGGCAGTTTGATATTTCGGGCGCAATCCCCGGAAGTATCCCACAAGTTCCACATTGAGCGTGCCAAGATATTCGCGCCAAAGATCGCCCATGAATTCATTGACCAGAGCTTCGCTCATCCCCATGATCTCTCCAATACTTTGATGAACCTGCTCGATCGAGATCGTTCCAATACTGCCTCCATTCCAAACCTGGCTGAGACGCTGATTCAATTCGCCTGGTTTCAGATTGAGTTTCTGTTCCCATTTATTATCCAAACCAAGGTCGGGTGTGATTTCGAGCACCCCACCAATGTCAAAGACGATCGCACGAATGGCCATGGATGATTTCCTTTTCTGTGAAATAAAGATGCAAGTCAAATTTAATGTTTTGGGATTATAACTGGAAGTTTTCTGCCCCTTGCTTACCTGCCAATTAAAAAAGTCTCGAAAATCTTTTCAGATCATCGAGACTATATTATTTGATCGTAACACTACCTGGCCTTGACCTTCACGCCCGCGGCGCGGAGTTCTTCGAGCAGGTCCTCGTCCACGCCGTGAAGGCGCATTTCCAGCAGTTGATCGAGTGTGATGTCCTCGCCGTATTTACTGCGCATCTCACGGATGAAGCGTGGGGTGACGTGATGGATGCTCATCTCGACCAGTTCATCCACTTCGATATCATTGAATCCCAGTTCACTCATCTCGCGTATAAATTTCGGGGTCACGTTATGGATGCGGAGTTCGACGATCTCGTCAATGTCCAAATTTTTGAGGCTCAATTCCCTTATCGACCTGATAAAGTTTGCCGAAATATCGTGGTTTCGTAATTCGATGAAATCGTCCACGCCGAAATCCTTGAAGCCCACCGCGCGGAGTTCGGAAATGAATTGGGGAGAGACGTCGTGATTGGCGAGCTCCACCACTTCATCGATGTCCAGATCCTTCAGCCCAAGATTTGCCATCTCGGCGATGAACTCCGGCGAGACGCCGTGCGTACCGAGCTCCACCAATTCATCAACGTCGAGATTCTTGAAACCCAGTTTTTTCAATTCGGCGATGTACTTCGGCGAAACATCGTGGTGACTAAGTTCTACGATCTCATCTGCATCGAGATCTTTCAAACCCATTTCACGCAACTCTGAAATGTATTTGGCAGAGACGCCTTGATGACCGAGTTCGATCAACTCATCCACATCGAGGTCGTTCAACCCGGCTTGGCGCAGTTCGGCGATGTATTTGGGAGAAACTCCGCTGTGGACCAGTTCAATGAGTTCATCATTGTCGAGATCCTTGAGCCCCATTTCGTGCAACTCGGAGATGTATTTTGCGGAGACGCCGTTCATTCTCAGCTCGATCAATTCATCCACATCGAGATCATCGACGCCCAGGTCACGTAACTCCCGCACGTAACGCGGGGTGATGTCGTTGACGCGCAGGTTGATCCATTCGCCCAGTCCATCCGGTTCCACGCCGAGGGCGAGCATTTCACGGATGTATTCGGCAGTCAGCTTGTGAGCCTGCATTTCCTGCAAATCGCTGAGGGTCACATGGTCGATGTCTGCTTCTTTCAAGGCGGTGACCAATTCTTTCGAAGCGGATGGCGCGCCAGTGGGGGATTGGGGAGGAAGAGACGTCAGGTGAGATAAATGCGAGAGAGGTGAAACAAGCTCGGGGGAACCTGAAGCGGGTCCTTCGTCCACCGAATCCATCGCCTTGAAAAGTTGTTCCGCCTCCTCAGCGGTGATCTTCCCTTCTGCGATCATGTCCAACACCATTAAGCGTTCCTTTTGTCCGTTCATGAGCGGTCTCCTTTGATCTGAGAGAGTAGTTTTGTGGCTTCCTGCACGTTGATCTCACCCCGGCTGAGTTGGGCAAGGATCTCCTGACGGCGGGTGGAAATATCATCCTCGGGTTGAGGTGCTTCCATTCCCATTTCGGTGATGACCTCGTCCAACTGGCGGCGGATCGCCCAATACGATTCGCCGGTCTCGCGTTCCATTTCCTTGACGTTGCCACGATTGCGGATGAAAGCCTCGAGGAATTTCAGGCTATCCGGGGAAAGACGGAAGAACGGCGAAAGCTCGAACTTACCGACAACGCCTGTACCGCAAACGGTGCAATTGAGTTGGGTGACAACGAGTGGGGAGGAACAACTGGGGCAGGATTGGGGAATCAGTGGCATTTGGGGTACTCCAATAACGCTAGTGCAGCAAATATTTTGTTATTTGTCAATATATTTGGTTTATTACAAAAATTTTTGGTTTTCACGAAGTTATTTTTGACTTACGCCGCACTTGACTGGGAAATGATGCCTTTTTCGCCCCTATGGACATTTACGGTTCCAAAGTACGAATGGGAGTACCCTGAACATTCTTTCGGTATACTCGGAAGAGATTTATGTTTCTAAAATTTGATATATTCCATGATGGTTTCTGATTGGATTTGATGGACGATCCTTCTAAAATACACTTCGAGGTACAACATGACAACAGACATCAAGATCGAAAACATAGAGAATGAAAAAACCAAATTCCCTTTGCACGGCTGGTTTGGGCTAAGTCTCATTATCTTCTTCTGGATTCTCAACTGGACATTGACAGGTGCGCGCACACATTGGGGTTTCTTCCCGTTGTGGGTGGGTTATTGTCTCACCATCGACGGTCTGGTTTTCTGGCGCACAGGCACATCGCTGCTTACGCGGAGCCGAAGAAAATATATCGGTCTGTTCCTCGTCTCTGCGCCTGTGTGGTGGATCTTTGAACTGCTTAACCTCCGCACCCAAAACTGGACTTACCTCGGCGCGGGGATATTCACTCCCACCGAATATGCCCTTTGGACAACCTTGAGTTTTACAACGGTGATCCCTGCTGTGTTTGGAAGTGCGGAATTCTTCGCCAGCTTCGACTTCGTCAAACGCCTCAAACGCGGACTCGTCATTGATACTGACAACCTGACAATCGCCTCTTTCTTCACCCTGGGCTGGATCATGCTCGCCTTGATGTTGATCTACCCGAAGATCTTCTTTCCATTTATCTGGCTTTCCCTTTACTTTATCCTCGAGCCGATTAATTTCATGATCGGGAATCGATCCCTTGCATCCTGGACCAAAGTTGGTGACTGGCGCCCGGTCATTTCACTTTGGCTTGGAGTTTTATTGACTGCGTTCTTTTGGGAGATGTGGAACTACTATTCATATCCGAAGTGGGTCTATCATGTCGCCTGGGGCAATTGGCTTCACATCTTTGAAATGCCATTGCTTGGTTATGGTGGTTATCTGCCCTTCGCGCTGGAACTCTACGCGTTATATCATTTGGTCGCTGGCTGGTTTGGGAATAAAAATGAGGAGTATGTCAGGCTCATGCCTGACTGATTAAAAGAGGCGGTCACTTGCGCAAGTGACCGCCTCTTTGATCTTATTTCGAATTCTGTTTTAGTGCCGCGTCGATAATTTGTTGCACACGCGAAACCATGCTCGATGGGTCGGGATGCAACCCCTCCACCAGCAGGGCGCTATCATAAATTTGCTCGATGATCGCCGTCTGCAGCTCTGTGCCAGATTCCAGATTGAGCAGGTTCTTCAAAATATTGTGAGACGGATTCAACTCCAATATTTTCTTCGGGATCTCGTAGTCCTTGCCCAACATCCGGTACACGCGCTGGAGTTCGGGATTGAGCGTGCCGTCCGGATCCACCAGCCGCGCCACGGATTGGGAGAGACGGTTGCTGGCGCGGACGTCTGTCACACGTTCGCCCAATACCTGCTTGAAGCGTTCGACCAAAGAATTGAAATCCGCATCCGGGATTTTCTCCGCTTCATTCTTCGCCTCGGGCTGTTTGCTCGTATCGACCTCTGCCTGTGCGGCATTCTTGAACTCATGCTCTTTATAGTTATGCAGACCCATCAGCATGAACGAGTCCATTGGGTCGGTGAACAAGAGGACCTCTGTCCCTTGCGCGCTGAAATAATCCAAATGCGGACTGCGCAACACGGACCTCGGGTCATCGCCGATGATGTAATAGATGACCTTCTCGCCATCCTTCATGCGCGCAATGTAGTCATCCAACGAAGACCAGGTCTCAGTTTGCAAGTTGGTTTTGAACCGCAACAGCGACTTGAGATGATCCGTATCCGCCGGGGTGGAGGCGATGCCCTGTTTCAGATAGCCGCCAAACTCCTGCCAGAAAGTTTGATATTTCTCGGCGTTGTTTTTCGCCAGCGTCTCCAATTCCTTGATGACCTGGTTGGTCAATACCTTTTTGAGTTTCGGCATCAACCCGCTCAATTGCACGGTCTCACGCGAGACGTTAAGCGGCAGGTCTTCTGAATCCACCACGCCTTGCACGAAGCGCAAATAATCGGGCAGCAGGTCTTTGTTGTATTCATCGATCAAAATGTTGCGCGAGTACAATTTGAGTCCATCATCTTTGCGTAAGGCAAAGATGCCGCGCTCCGCTTTGCCGGGGATGAACAGCAAAGCGTACAACTGCACCGGCGCATCAGTAACCATATGCGTATGCAGCAAGTGGTCTTCGTAATCGAGCGTGGTCTGTTTGTAGAATTCCTTGTATTGCTCCTCGGTCACATCCTTGCGCGGTGTGCGCCACAGCGATGTCTGTTTGTTGACCGGCGCGTTGCCGTCACCGATATAAATGGGGAAGCCGATGTAATCAGAATGTTTGTGGATGATATTCCTCAGCCGGTAATCCTCGGCAAATTCAACGGCATCCTCTTTCAACTTGATCTCGACCCGCGTCCCTCTCTCCGCCTTGTCTCCCACGCCGACATGGTAATTGTCCTCGCCAGTGGCGTACCATGTCACTGCCTCGGCATCCGGGCGATACGACCGGGAGGTAACCTTCACCGATTCCGCTACCATGAACACGGAATAGAACCCCACCCCGAACTGACCGATGACCTGGGAGAAATCCACTTTCTTATCCTTGGTCGCTTCGATGAACTTGCGCGCACCCGATTGGGCGATCGTACCCAGGTTCTCAATGACCTCCTCACGGGTCATGCCAATGCCGGTGTCTGTGATGGTGAGCGTGCGGGACTCCTTGTCCACCTGGATGTGGATGCTCAACTCGGCTGCCGGATCGAGCACGTTCTGGTTGGTGACCATCTCGAAGCGCAGGCGGTTGAGCGCGTCGGATGCATTCGAGAGCAGTTCGCGCAGGAACACTTCGCGATCCTTATACAGCGAATGGATCAGGATATTCAGCAGTTGCTTGGTCTCTGCCTTAAAGGTGAATTGTTCGACGGGGTTTTGTGAAGTTGTCGAATTTGAGTCCGTCATGGTAGCCTCCGGTGCGGAATACAAATTTCAGCTTGATGCTGACTACATTTTATTCAGGGATGATAAAAATTTCGTAAGAGAAATTTTAGAACTCAGCTTTTAGTGAACACAAATGAAACCAAACGTGGCGGCCTGCCTTGATCAACTTCGTGCCAGTATTCGTTCAACTGTGCCAGCATCAATCCGTTGGCGGATGCAGTATTCGTGAACTCGGAGATGTGATGCACGAACGCGTCCACTTCGATGGTTTGGTCGGCACGTTCGAACCGGGCTTTGGTCCCGCCGTATTGTTTGAAGGGATGCAGTTCGTTGATGAAGAATTTGCCTCCTGATCGCAATGTTCGCGCAGCTTCGGCGAAGATGTGGGAAAGGTTTTGGATATGCTCCAGGACGAGACAACAGACCATGAGATCATACGCACCGTCTTCGCACGACCAGCGCTTCGTCAGATCCGCCATCTCAAAACGGACATTCTCCGCCTTGACCTTTTCCCTGGCCTTCTCGATCATTCCCTGCGAAAAATCCAGAGAATGAACACGTTTCCCGATCTGGGCGAGGAACACGGTGTTCTTGCCGGTCCCGCACCCGATCTCCAGGATGGAATCAAATCGTAGATCTCCGAGCAGGTCCCGTGTTACGGTTGAATCGAGATCGCGAGTCAGATTCGTATTCGTGTCGTAAACGTCCGACCATTCGTTGTAAGAGTCCTGAATATTCATTTCGCCTCTGCGATAATAAAACCAAGTATATCTGATTTGCATGCGCCATAAAGTAGTGATATTTGTAACCCGCATTTCAGTAGAATGGTAGTCAACTTTTTGTTTTCTCGTGCGTACAATAATTGTCAGGAAATATTTGAAATCAGTAGAGGAGTAATCTCATGGCAAAAATCGATACGATGGTGCAGGATTTCCTTGCACAGAAAAAGATCGCCGTCGTTGGTGTTTCCGATAAACGCGACACGGGTTGTAATCTGGCATACACCAAATTCAAGGAAAATGGCTATCAGGTCTACGCCGTTAATCCGCGCATCTCTACTTTCAATGGAGCATCTTGTTATGCAGATTTGAAATCCATTCCTGAAAGACCCGATGCGGTCTTCATCCTTGCCAGCCCCAAAGTGACTGACGAGATCGTTCAGCAATGTGTAGATCTTGGCATCAAACACGTCTGGATGCACTGCATGATGGGCACCAAGCCTGGTTTGGCGGCAGGCATGACCAGCGTTTCGCAGGATGCGGTGGCGAAATGCAAAGCCAATGGGATCGCGGTCATTCCGGGATCTTGCCCGAATCAATTTTTGAAGGCAGATTTCGGTCACGCCGCGATGCGCGGGTTATGGCGACTGTTCGGGTTCATGAGTGTGAACTGAAAATAAAGAGACTCCGATAACGGAGTCTCTTTATTATAGCTGGTCTCCCCTCTGATGTTCCCCTTCCAATCTGAAATTCTGCCCCCTGTACAGATCGAATTTTAAACAAGCGCATTTTTGCACAAATGTACTTTTATTATCTGTGTTTGGACAATAAAGTCCAGCATCAAATTCTTGGATTGACTCAAAGATTTTCTTGAGTCGTGGTATAACTTTGCCACCATGAACCGAAGGCAATTTGGACAACTTTTGGCGACTTTACGCCAGGATTTGGATTGGACGCAGTTCCAACTTTCCGAATATGCTGGCGTGGACAATGCGGTTATCAGCCAGATCGAACGGGGGGTCAAGAAGTTCTTTGAGCCGGAATTGTTGCTCAGACTCGCCAACACCCTCCAACTGACTACTTTGGAACGCCGGGAATTTTTCCTGGCAGCAAGCGGGTTGGACAACAATCAACTTGTACGTCAGCCGGTGATGGGCACCATGACAGATACCCACCATCCGAGCAAGATCATCGAGAAACTGCTGGGGATCATGAAGCAGGTGTGCGCCCCATCTTTTCTGAATGATGTCTACGGGGACGTCATCGCCACGAACACAGCAATAATAAGGTTTTTTAATATCCCTGCAATCATGATCGAATCCGCCCCTCAAATGCCTGGGGGATTCAATACCATGCGTATGACGTTTGGCAATGAACTGATCGGACGTACCCATGTTTCTGACAATTGGGATGCCTATGCCATGTCTTCCATGCGTTCCTATCGTGACTCCACCCTGCGCTACCGGGCGGATCCCTATTTCAAATATTTGATGAAAACCTTCCGTGACCCGGCAAAGTATCCGTTATTCGATCGTTACTGGAAACGGGTTTCCTCCGTCGAGCAGGACAAGATCATGAATTCCGACATGTTTGAATACGATCACGAAACTCATGGGCATATCAAATACCTCACTACAGGGATCACAACAACAACAGCCTTTGGTGAACTGTTTCTTTCCACCTATTTACCACTCGATGGTCATACGAAAGAAGTGTTCGACGGGTTGCTCAAGGATGGTGGAGATGTTGTTATACGGCTTGCTCCCTGGCCCCAAAAATCGATGCCCTGACCAGCGAAACAAAAACTTCCGAAGCGATCACTTCGGAAGTTTTGACTTTAAATTACCTTTGGATTATTGGATCGTTGTTTCGCATTTTGTAAATGTATCGTTCCCGGGTCCACCGATACATACATCCTTGGCTTGACTGCCTGTAACACTATCATCACCGCCACCACCCACGATGCAATCGTTACCGCCCTTCCCTTGTATCGTGTCGATATTGGGACTCCCGATGATCAGCTCGTCGGAATTGGTTCCATTACAGATCCCGCCTCCGGCAGGGCAGTATAGGATGGATGTTACCGTAATGGCTGAACATTGAGCAGGCTTCAGAGTGTTTGCTGTAACCGCGCTGGCTTGATTGGTGAGACGGGTGGTCGGCACGACAATATTCGCCGCAAACGCCGAGATGACACTCATCAACGCCAGCACGACCAGCATGACAAAAAACAAACGCCGGATATTCTTGGGGATCATAGATCCGCCTCCCTCTCAGGGATAGTTGATCCTGTTTCGACAGATAATACAAACCGATACGTGGTCCCCTCACCTCGGACGTAATACGCGTGCGAACTGCCGCTTTCCGCGTGTAATATCATGGTGTTGAATTTTTCCGCTAATTTCGCCAGGTCTTCAATGGAAGTGACACCCACCATATTGGATAGGTTGATCGAATCAGCATGTTGAACATCAACCAGCATCGAGTCATATCTCATGCGGATGTATCTGCTCTGGTCGCTTTGGGAGAGGTTTTGCAGTTTCATGCCAATATAAGCGACTCCAACCAATGACCCAACCAGACCAATCATCGCAAACCACCTCAATGCCGGGACCGCCAGTTCCACGCCGAACAAAAGAATCGTATTTGCGATCTGACGTTCTTCGCTAATCGTTCCTGTCTCTGTCGGGTTCAATGAACTACCCAGTTCTTCACCATGGGAGAGGTAGAAATGGATCCGGTCGTAATTAAATGTAAAGCGTGGGTCGAATGAGTCGTCCAAAGCGCGTCCTAAAACATCTCCTGTTACCTTGATATTCGGGGAAACGGTCAGGATATAGGAGCCGGGATGGAATTCCGTCCCCTCCTCCATGGACTGGGTGAGTTTCTCCAACTGACATAGATTGAGTTTAACACTCGTGCCGAACGCGTTCCCACTGAATGCCGTTTCATCCTGCAGTGGGACACTGCGTTGCCAGCCGCTGACCGGTTCAGAAATGGTCGCGGTCAATTGATGCGTCCCCGCGATGTTTTCACCATCTTGCGCGATGAACGTATATTGA
>Ga0210377_10000734_pt1 | contig 31363 bp, 24 predicted proteins | sample PLM4_65_b1redo_FD_155480 | JGI IMG/M metagenome (GOLD analysis project Ga0210377, IMG submission 155480) | Groundwater sediment microbial communities from an aquifer in East River, Colorado, USA - PLM4_65_b1 redo | ecosystem: Environmental > Terrestrial > Soil > Riparian zone | place: USA: East... | reverse complement strand
AAAGGCGAAAACTCTCAGCATCACCATGACTGGAGGATTCCAGGCTCTTCGCTGGCTATTACCACTCGGGAGAATATGCTGTTTCCCGGGCGACGTCAAGCAAAGCGATTCAGCAAAACGATTCGGCGGGTATCTTGCTCGCGACGGGCTTGCTCGCGACGGGCCTGACTTTTTCGCCAGGGGGCCCCCGCTTGACTTGAGGCCCACGGCGGGCCAATGCAGATTTGCTGGTCATAACCGCATGGGAAATCGCGAGGTGCCGCATCGTCCCCGCCGTGTGGAAGCTGGTGCTCGCCGCCGAGCAGATCGAGACGCTCGGGACTCTGCCGCCGGCCGAACGGAGTCCCTGGCTGGACGCGCTCTTGAAGAAAACCGTCCCGGCCCCCGAGGAGCACTAGGAGGGTTGCCGACGAGCTACTCCAGCACGGTCTTCCAGCCGCGGCGGTTGAGGTCCCAGTAGAGCACTCCGCCGCCGACGGCGGCCACGGCCAGGAACGCAACTCCGACTCCCGTCTGGCCGAAGATGATCTTGCCCACGCCGAAGAGCGTCATGTAGATCAGGACGCAGCCCGCGAACCAGTCCAGCAGGTTCCAGAAGCCGTCATGGGTCGGCGGTACGTCCGTTGCCTCGCGAGCGATCGGGCCCCACAGCGCGGCGCTGGGGCGCACGCGGCGGTAGAACGAGAGCAGCACCTGCCGGTTCTCCGGAGCCGTCAGGAACGTGCTAGCGAGCCAGACGACCGTGGAGCAGACCACGGTGACGAGCACGAGACGGGGGTCGTCCATTGCGCGATGGAAACGGAAGTGAAGGGTCAGCGAGACGATGAACGAGGTCGCCATGGCGGAGACCTCGCTCCAGGCGTTGATGCGCCACCAGAACCAGCGCAGGATGAAGACGCTCCCCGTTCCCGCGCCCAGTGCGATGAGAAACGTCCAGGCGTCGGCGATGGACTCCTGGTAGTAGGTCACCACGCAGGAAGCCAGCATGATGAGGACGGTGGCGGCCTGGGCCACGCGCACGTAGTGCTTGTCGTCCGCCCCCTTGACCAGGAAGCGCTTGTAGAAGTCGTTGACCAGGTACGAGGCTCCCCAGTTGAGCTGCGTCCCGATGGTGGACATGTAGGCGGCGGCGAAGGCGGCGATCATCACGCCCCGCAGCGCGATGGGGAAGACGTTGGGATCCACGACGGTCTTGATGAAGCCCGACTCCTTGTCCACGAGGGTCGGGTAGAGCACGAGGGAGCAGAGCGCCGTCAGAATCCAGGGCCAGGGACGGATCGCGTAGTGGGCGATGTTGAACCAGAGGGTGGCGAGCAGCGAGTGCTTCTCGTCCTTGGCGCAGAAGATTCGCTGCGCGATGTAGCCGCCGCCCCCGGGCTCGGCCCCGGGGTACCAGGTGGCCCACCAGTTCACCGCGATCAGGACGAAGAACGCCATCATGGGCATCCAGGGCGAGCCGACGTCGGGGGTGAAGGAGAGGATGGAGCCCTGCCCACCGCTGGTGGCGGCCTTGGCCGCGTCCATGGCGTGGAGCTTGTCCATGAGGGCGCCCATGCCACCGACTGCCTGCACGGAGAAGTAGGCCAGGATGATCATCATGCCCATCTTCAAGGCGAACTGGAAGAGATCCATGACCAGCACGCCCCACAGACCGGAGAGGGTGGAGACCATGGACGTGACGAGCATCATCCCGAAGGCGATGAACAGGGCCTCGGTCTTGGTGATCGTCGGGAAGACCATCATCAGGATCTTCACCATGGCCAGGTTCACCCAGCCCATGATGATGCAGTTGACGGGCAGGCCCAGGTAGAGCGAGCGGAAGCCCCGCAGGAAGGCCGCCGGCCTGCCGCTGTAGCGGATCTCGGCGAACTCCACGTCGGTCAGTACCCCCGCCCGGCGCCAGAGGCGGGCGAAGAAGAAGACGGTGAGCATGCCACTCATGAGGTAGGTCCACCACAGCCAGTTGCCGGCGATCCCGTTCTTGGCCACGAGCCCGGTCACGGTCAGCGGCGTGTCGGCGGCGAAGGTCGTGGCGACCATCGAGGTCCCGGCCAGCCACCAGCTCACTCTGCGGCCGCCCACGAAGAACTCCTCCGTGGAGCCGGTCGCGCGCTTCCGGTAGTAGAGGCCGATGCCGATGTTGACCGCGAAGTAGAGGGCGATGGCGAGCCAGTCGAGCCACGTGAGCTGCATGTCGCAGGTCTCCTTTGGAAGCGATCCCCGGCCGAGAGAAGGGAGGTGCTGCGTCTCCCCGGTTCCCGTTAACCCGGATGATTCACCACAAAGACACGAAGGGCACGAAGGGAGACGACTCTGGCGCGCCACGACACGCGGCGCCGAGACGCAGATGGGAATTCCACTTTGCCTCACGCAGGATCGTCAGGTGTCCTCCCGGAGGCCTCCGTCGTTTGTTCTCGGTCACCCTTTGTGCTCTTTGTGCCTTCGTGGTGAATAGTTCGTGCTAGTGGGGCCGCGGCGCCGTCGTGAGCAGGCGGCGTGCGAGCACGACCGCCCCCATCGATGGATCGGCCACGAAGTGGATGGGGCCCATCTCGCTGGTGATCGAGGACTGCAATGCCTTGCGGAGGCTGGCCCGCAGTGCGCCGCCGGCCAGGGCCAGCGGCGGGTGCTTCAGGTTGAGCCGACGCACGACGGTCTCCACATGGAGGGCCAGCTCTGTGCCGGCCTCGTTCAGGACGCCCAGGGCTGCCGCGTCGCCCCTGCCCGCCAGGTTCAGGACCGCGGCGGCGAGGCCGGCGACGTCGGACTGGGTCATGGCCGGGGTGTAGACGTGGCGGATCAGGGCCTCGGCGTCGGCGAGCGCCCAGTGGCGCAACACGGCGTCGAGGAGGGCCGTGGCGTTGGCCCTCCCGTCGGCGGTCTGGGTGGCCACGTGCAGGGCGCGGATGGCGATGCTGTAGCCGCTGCCCTCGTCGCCGAGGAGGTGTCCCCAGCCGCCGATGCGGAGCACGCGCCCGTCGGGCGACCGGCCGAGGCAGACGGAGCCGGTGCCCGCGATCAGCGCGACGCCCCATCCTTCCGGCGTGCCGGCGGCGAGGATCAGCTCCGAGTCGTTGAGGACACGGAACGTCGGGGCTATGCCCTGCTGCCGGATCCAGCGCGAGATCTGGGCCTCGTCCTCGGGGCCATCCACCCCGGCGAGGCCGAAGCAGGCCGCGGCGATCCGGGCCGTGTGCCAGCCGGGCTGGTCGGAGCGCGGGCGGGCCCCGATTATGTGCTGGAGCGCGCCCTCGATGGCGATCGTGAGCGCCTTGGCGAACGCCTCGAAGCCGACGCGGTGGTGGTTGCTCTCCGGCCCGAGGCCGCGGGCCAGGACGTTCCCCTCGAGGTCGGTGACCAGGACCTGGGTCTTGGCGCCTCCGCCATCGACGGCCAACAGGAATTCTTTGTCCATGCTCGTGCCTATCGTGTGAGGGTCACCTTGGAAAGGCCCCGCGGTGCGTCGGGGGTGAGGCCGCGGGCCCGGGCGAGGGCCTGCGCGAAGAGCTGGCCCGGCACGACGGCTACCATGGGCGAGAGCCACTCCGGGATCCCGGCCGGGAACGGGAGGACCACGTCGGCCTGATCGAGGAGGGCGGGGGAGTTCGAGATGGCCACGAGGGGCGCGCCCCGCTCGTGGGCCAGGCGGACGGCGGCGTCCAGGTCGTCGAAGGCCCGCGCCGTGGGAGCCACGACCAGCACCGGGACGGACTCGTCGAGGAGGGCCGCCGGGCCGTGGAGGAAGTCGGCGGAGGAGTAGGGATCCGCCATCACGTAGGAGGTTTCCTTGATCTTGAGCGCGACCTCGCACACCGTGGCGAGATTGTAGCCGCGACCGACCACGAGCAGGCGCCGGTGATCGCGAAAGCGGGTTGCGTCACAGGGAGCGGCCGCATAGAGCGCGAGGGTCTCGGCGATGCGGCCGGGCACCGTCTCGAGCTGGTCCCAGCTCTCCGGGCTGTCGGCGAGGGCGCTGCTCAGCATGGCCAGGGCCATGAGCTGCGCCGTGTACGTCTTGGTGGCGGCGACCGCGTGCTCGGGGCCGGTATGGAGCGGCAGCGCGAAGGCGGCCGCCCGAGCCAGCGGCGATCCCGGATCGTTGGTGATGGCCACGGTGACCGCACCCTGCCGACGCCCCTCGCGAACGACGGCGACCACGTCGGGGGATTGCCCCGACTGGCTGATGCCGATGACCACGGCGGCGTCGAGGGCCGGGGCGGCGTCGTAGTGGGTGATGAGGGAGGGGGCCGAGAGGGCGACGACCAGGCGGTTGTGGACGCCAAAGAGGTACTGGCCGTAGCGGGCGGCGTTGTCGGAGCTGCCCCGAGCCGCGATGGTGACAAAGCGCGGGGCGTGGGCGCGGATCGCCGCCGCGACCTGCTCGGCGGTCGGGCGTTCGCGCTCGAGCAGCCGTGCCAGCGCCTCTGGCTGCTCGCGCACATCCTGGTCGTAAAGGTCGCTCACGGCCTTCTCCGCGTCAGAACCCACTCTTGCATCGAGGCCCAGAGACCGTACGTGGCCGCAGTGGTCATAACCTCCCACGCTATCGTAACCCCTGCCGATCCCCTTGTCAAGCCCACCAGGCCAAAGGGCCAAAGGGCCAAAGGGCCAAAGACGTGAGGCTAAAGCAGAGTGGCCCAAGCCTGAGGGGGATGACGCCTTGACCTGGAGGGCGGGGCCGCGTAGGCTATGGTTTATGATAAGGGCGCCTGGGCCCAAGGCCAGGCACCGCCGGACGCGAAGTCCTCGAGCCAACGGTACCCCGCCCCCGCGATCCGTGGGGCCTCGAGGCGTCCCTATGCTCGACCGGTACAGCCCGATCCCCCTCCACTCGCAGCTCACGACCGCGATCGACCAGCGGATCGAGTCGGGGCAGTGGGTGCCGGAGAGCCAGGTGCCCTCGGAGCGCGAGCTGTGCGAGCAGTTCCAGGTCAGCCGCATCACGGTGCGGCAGGCCCTCCACCAGCTCGTCTCCGACGGCCGGCTCGTCCGCATCCACGGCCGCGGGACGTACGTGGCGACCTCGCCGCTGAAGAAGCAGCTCCTGCCCCTGGTCGGCTTCTCGGAGGACATGCTCGGCCGAGGCCAGAGGCCCGGGGCCCGGGTCGTGCGCTTCCAGGCGGGCACGGGCTCGCTGGCCGTCGCCCAGTCGCTGCATCTCTCCGCCGGAGAGGGGATCATCCTGCTCGAGCGACTGCGCCTCGCGAACGGGAAGCCCATGGCCCTCGAGACCGTGCACCTTCCCGAGCAGCTCTTCCCGGCGCTGCTCGACGAGAGCCTCGAGGACCGCTCGCTCTATCAGCTCCTGGGCCAGAAGTATGGGATCCGGCCCGCCCGGGCGCTGCAGCAATGGCAGGCGGTGCCCTGCCCCGCGCGGGACGCCAAGCTCCTCGGGGTGCGCAAGGGGAGCCCGGTGCTTCAGATCCAGCGCACCACCTTCGACGCCCAGGGGCGTCCCTTCGAGTACCTCGAGTCGTTCTTCCGCGGCGATCGCTACGTGTTCCAGGCGGAGCTGCGGAACCAGAACGGCGACCTCAGCTCCTGAGGGTCGTCATGACTTCCTGATCATGTACGCCGCGTTGCGCGGCGACCTCGCCGAAGACGACGGCGTTGAACTTGACCGGGGGAGAGGCCCCGGTAAGAGCCCCGGCGGGCAAGAGGAGAAGAGCCCACGCTGCCGACCGCATGTCGGGGGAAGCTGGACGTCGAGACGCTGCGTGTCAAGGCTGGCATAGAATGAGATCCACGGCCGTTTCTTGGAGGGCCCCATGATCATCCGAAGCCTTTGCGGTGTCCTTGCCCTCGTCTTGTCACTCGCCCCCCCCATTTGGGCTCAGTCCGATGCCACGCCGGTCGTGCTCGATCTGGTCGTACGCGACAAGAAGAACGTCGCGGTTGGAGATCTCCGCGCCGAGGAGGTCGAAGTGTACGAGGACGGCGCGAAGCGCCCCTTCGAGGGTTTCAGACGTGTGACGATGCCACCCGCCGGAGGCGCCGGCGCGCCGATTACGGGAGCGCCGACCGAGGCGGCCCGGTTCGCGGTGCTGCTGTTCCCGAGATTACAGGCCGCGGAGCGCGATCTCGCGCGAAGCGCAGCCGAGGAGTTCATCAAGAAACAGCTCGTCCCCGGGATGTCCGTGGCGGTCCTGCTGCTCGGTCCCGAGCTCGTGCCGGTCCAGGACTTCACCCCGGACGCGGCCCTCATCAGGGAGGCCGTCAAGCAGGCCCTCGACCCCGCCGCGAAGTCCGGCGAGCCCGACGTTCGGGCCTTGTACTCCCTCGTCCAGTGGCTGAAGGCCCGACCCGACCGCAAGACGGCCGTGCTCTTTTCCTCCGGCATCAGCATCCCGCCGGGCTTCGAGGATGCCTTCCAGCAGATCGTGGGCCTCGCCAACCGGTACCGCATCAGCTTCTACGGCGTCGACCCGCGCGGGTTGGAGCTGTCGAGAGGGATGAGGATCGAGCAGGCGGCTGAGGGGGCCGACAGGCTCCAGACGCAGATGAGCGGAGATAGCAAACTCGGGACCGAAGGCCTGAGCGTCGGCCCCTCCTCCCAGGGCGCATCGACCGAGGCCCTGGCGAAGCTGGCGCAGGGCACGGGCGGCTTCGCGCTGGAGAGGACCAACAACCCCTCGAAGGGCATGCGACAGATCGCCGAGGACGTGAGCGGCTATTACGAGCTGACCTACACGCCGACCGCAGCCAAGTCCGACGGCGACTTGCGCCAGGTGGAGATCAAGGTCGCGCGCGATGGAGCCAAGGTCCAGGCGCGCCGGCAGTACCTGCTGGGGGACGTGCCCGCGGCGTTGGTGCCCGCGTTCGAGCAGCGACTGGCCGAGGCGCTGGCCACGGATCTTCCGGCCCACGGCGTGGAGGTCTGGGACCGCGCCCTCCACTATGCCTGGGACGGCAAGGAGCTGACGCACCTCTTGTGGGTCGCGGTGCCGCTCGACAAAGTGTCTCTGGCCGAGGTGGCGTCGGCCGCCAAGTTCGAGGGCGACGTTTCGATCCTGGCGCGCGTGAAGGACCCTTCCGGCAAGATCGCCACCACGTTCAGCCAACGCTTCCCCCTCGTCGGTCCCCTCGACCAGCTGGCGCGCGCACGCGCCCAGACCATGCCCTTCGTTCGCCGATTCAAGCTCGCGCCCGGCGAGTACACACTCGAGACCGCCGTGGAGGACCGAGGCGGCAACAAGCTCACGGCGCGCCGCACGCCCTTCAAGGTGCAGGCGCCGCAGGGCATAGCCCTGAGCAGTCTCTCCTTGTGTGACGCCCTACCCGCGGGCACGGGGGCCGATCCCGACGACCCCTTGCTCGTCGGCAACCAGCGCCTCGTCCCGAACCTCGGCCAGCCGATCAAGGCCGGCAAGCCCACCATGACGCTGCACTCGGTCGTCTACCCGTCGGCGGGCTCGAAGGACCCCGCCAACATCGCGATCACGCTCCTGTTCGGGGACCAGGCGATCAACAACGCCACGGCGGTCCTCCCCGCGCCCGATGCGAACGGACGGATCCGTTACGCGACGGCCTTGCGGATGGACGTGCTCCCGCCGGGGACCTACCGCTTCGAGGTGGCCGTCACCCAGGGCTCGAGCCGAGCCGAGGAGCGCCTGCCTTTCACCATCGTGCCCTGAGCGGCTCCGCGATTCCTCGGGCGCATTCCACCGCTGTCTTCACGGCGGCGGCGCGCCGAACACAAGATGGACTCCACGAAGGAGGCTCTGCGGCGTTTCGTAGACGAGTTCGTCGCGGCTGACGACAACGTCGCCGTCGTCACGACCACCTCGCCGGGCGGGATTCAGCAGCTCACGCAAGACCGCGCCGTCCTCAAGCAGGCCATCAACCGCCTCCGCGGCCAGGAGGCTGGCGTCGCGACAGCCCCCGGCACGCAGATGACCGCGGCGCAGGCCGAGCTGATCCTGCGCGGAGACCACGCCGCTCTGCGGCTGGCGGCGCGCATGCTGATGGACGAGCCGGCCAGCGTCCTCGATGGCGCCAGCCCCCGGGCGCAGGCAGAGGCATCGTCCGGCTATGCCCCCGCGGGCGTGGACCCTCAGGAGAAGGCCGCCGTGCGGGAGGCCCAGCGTCAGGCCTGGGTCATCCTTGGCGAGGCGCTGCGCTACTCCGAGACTACGCTGAGCACGATTGACGACGTGCTGCGCAGCCTATCCGCGCGCCCTGGACGCAAGATCTGCCTGCTGGTCTCGGACGGTTTTCTCGTCGGGGCGGGCACCAGCGGAGAGCAGACTCGCCTGCTGCGGCAAGTCATCGACGCGGCCACGCGCTCCGGGACGATCGTCTACGCTCTCGACGCCCGCGGCCCGGCGTCGCGGGAGCGGCGGCGCCCCCGGGTCTGCGGGAGCGTGTGGCGAGACTGGCCGCGCAGGAATGCAGCGAGACGCTGCAGGGGCTGGCGAAAGACACGGGCGGATTCCTGATCCGCCGAGCTGGGCGAGAAGAAGCTCGCGATGAGCGGCGTATTCCTCTCCTCATCGGCTCCGGCGTCGGCGAGCGCCGTGGCCGGCGAAGTAGGCGCCGGGGTGCCGGTTGTGGCGGCGCTCGAGCGCCGGGAAGCGGTTGCGGATCTGCTGCACGCTGGCGACGAAGGTCATTCCACCTGCCGGGAGCTCTCGGCTCTCGTGAGCACGATCGGCTCGGCGTTGGGCGCCGCCGGGTACAGAACGGCAGCGACGCTCCCATGGCGGACGGGCTCCACGCGCCATGCGCGCGCCCCCTGCCGCACCTCCGCGGCGGGCCAGTCCGAGGGCACCGATGTCTCGAGAGTGAGGGGCAGGTCGTAGCGCGCGTCCTCGAGATCGTGCGTCAGCGTCACCCGGATCGCGTCGCCGCTTCGGGACGCCTCCACTCTCGCGTGGGCACGCTCCCGCAGGTACTTGGCCGCGTCCTGGAAGGTGGCGACCCACAGGCGGTCGTCACGTGACTTGATGAACTCGAAGTACTCCTCCAGCTCGGCGCCGGTCTTGGGCTCCCAGCCGATGCCGTCGACGCCGTGGAAGACCAGCACCAGCCACATGTCGTCGTGGGCGGCGACCGTTTCGACCCAGGACTTCATCAGCGTCATAGGCGTCTTCGTGAGCGCTCCCCGCTGCCACTGCACGTAAGGCTTGGTCGAAGCGGCGGGGTCCCGGTCGCTCGACCGATTGATCTCGTCGAGGAACAGCTCCGGCATGCGGTTCCGGCTGACCGGAAAACGCTCGAGAGCGTATTTCACGGCCCTCTCGTCTTCGGTCCCGTAGGGGCACTCGACGCTGAAGGTGTGCTTCCGTCCCAAGTGGTCGAGGATCTCCTGCCGGCTCTTCTCCAGCTCGTAGACCAGGTTCGGCTCGTCGAGCACGGCCAGCCTCGGATGGGTGACCGTGTGGCTGGCGATCTCGTGGCCGCGCCGGGCGAGTGCGCCCAGGTCTTCCCACGTCACGACTCCGCCCGGGTTCTCGCTGGCGTCGGGCGTGGCGTTCCGCTCGAAGGCGCCGCCGCGGACCTTGGCATAGGCCTGGTCGATGAGCCGGCATGCGTCCTCGACCTGACCCTCCTCGTACACGTCGCCGGCGCGGGAGTGGTAGGAGAGCGTGCCCTCGAAGCCCAGATAGCCGATCGCGGAGGCGCGCTCGAAGAGGTTCTGCCGGTTCGTGGGGATCGTGGCCGATTCTCGAACGATGGCTTCCGTCGGGCGGCCGATGAAGGCGCCGTGGTACTTCGATCCGGAGACGTTGCCCGTGATGATGAAGAACGTGGCGGGCAGGCCGAGGGCGTCCATGATCGGCACGGCCACACGGAACTGGTTGATGCTGCCGTCGTCGTAGGTGAGAGACACGGCGGCCCGCTTGCCGTCTTGCCACTTGGCGATCTCCGTCCGGCCGACCTGATCGGGAGCGGCGAAGCCTTGGGAGCCCAAGAGCCATAGCAGGGCAGGCAGCGCGGCGCGGCGGGTTCTCATCGGGACCTCCAGCAGGCGTGAACTCCTCACTTCAGCTTGGCCTTCAGGCCCGTGACGAGCTGATCGAGGAAGGCGGCCTTGGCCGTGTCGGTGGTGGCCGACCGCGCCTTCTCCAGCGACTCCACGGCCTTGTCGAGCTTCGCTTGGTGGATGTAGCAGCGGCCGGCCATCTCGAGGAGCTCGGGGTCCTCGGGCTTGGTCGCGAGGCCCTGCTCGAAGCGGGCGAGCGCCTCCTCGATGCGGTTCTGCTCGAAGAGGATGAGCCCTGCGTTGTAGGCGCCGTCGGCGTTCTTCGGGTCGATCTCGAGGCTCTTCTCGAAGGCTGCGAGCGCCTTGGGCGCGTCGTGGAGCTGCCGGTGGCAGACGCCCAGCTCGAAGTGGGCCCCCGGAAACGTGGGGTTCAGCTCGAGGACCTGCGTGAGCGCCTCGAGAGCCTCGGCATACTTCCCGTTGCCCACGTAGGCGAGGCCCAGGAAGAACAAGGCGGTGGCTTCCTTCGGTTTTTTCTCGAGCACGCCCTCGAGCTGCGTGATGGCCCCGTCGAAGTCCCGCTGCCGGATCTTCTCGGTCGCCTCCTTGACACCGGACTCGGCCGCCTTGGTCTGCTCGACCTTCTGGACCTGGGCCTGTGACGCGAGCATGATCTCCGGGATGTCGACGCGGACCATGGTGTCTTGCGGCGTCTCGAACTTCCATTCGACTTTCGTGGCCGGGTAGCCTTCCTTGATGAAGCTCGCCTCGTAGATCCCGTGGGGAAGGCCTGCGAACTTGAAGGTGCCGTCCTTGCCCGTCTTCATGTTGTACATGCGGCTCGTCTCGGTGTCGCGGAGCTGGATCTCGACCCCGGAGAGCGGTTGTTTCTGCGTGTCCACGACCTTGCCGCGGACGTAGTACTCGCGGTACTGGGCGAGCGCGGGGGTGCTCAAGGCCAGCGCCAAGGCCGCCGCGACGACGCCGGCGCGATCAAGGGTCCTGCGTGGCATGTGATCCTCCTCTCGGGGCTCCGACCTGCATCTTGGCGTTTCTGAGCGCCTCGTTCATCCTGTCCGTCTGGCGCCTGCGGCTGAAGACGTCGGCCATCAGGAACCAGCCCAGCGCCTTGGCGTCGGGGGCCCGGGCGAACGACAGCCCCTTCTCGGCGAGGCGCTGGACCTCGTCCAGCGATGCTCCCTCATGGAGCAGGCCGCGCGCCAGAAACAAATGGCCCTCCGGCCGCTTCGGCGCGATCCTGACGACTTCGCGCATCTGTTCGATCGACCCCGGCCAGTCTCCCATCAGGGACAACATCTTGCCCAGATTGAACCGCGCCCTGAAGCCCTCCGGATAGTTCGCCACCTCCTGGGCGTAGGCCGCGCGGGCTTCCAGGGGGCGGCCTTCTTGCTCGTAGAGCACTCCCAGGTTGAACTGGGCTCCCGGGAACTTCGGGTTGTCACGGACGACCTCCTCGAGCGTCGCCTTCGCCCGAACGAGCTGCTTCAGCTCGATCAGCGACGCGGCCAGGTTCAGGCGATTCTGCGTGAGCTTGGGTTGGATCTCGACGGCCTTCGCGAGGTAAGTGAGCGCCTTCCCCGGGTCGTGCTGGCCGATGTAGACGTCCCCGAGGAGGGCATAGGCCTGCGTGTTGCGGTCGTCCAATGAGAGCGTCTTCTTGCAGAGCGTTATGACGTCCTGGGTCTGTCCTTCCTCCAGGAGGACGTTGGCGAGGCCGATCAGCCCCTGGACGCTCTGCGGATCCTCCTTCAGGACCCGGTCGAACAGGGCTTTGGCTTCCTTCTTCCGCCCCAGCTCCGTGTAGCAGGTGCCCAGCATCAGGAGCGCCTGCGGCATCTTCGGCTCCTCGCGGAGCGCGGACTCCAGCGCGACTGCGGCGGCACTGTGATTGTCTTCGGAGATCAGCTCGCCGGCACGCAGGACCGCCGTATAGACGGCGAGCTTGTCCTTGGGATCGGCCAGCGGCGCCGAGGCGTCCGCCGCTTTCCTGGCAGTCGCCGGCGTTCCAACGTATCCGAGAGCCGCGAGCCGCTCGGCGGTCTCCTTGTCGAGGTCGGCCGCCTCCGGCGCCGGCGCGTCACGGCCCGTGTCGGCCATCAGCCGATTCAGCTCGTCCGCCATCTCTCGCGCCACGACCCGATGGTTCCTGTACACGTTGGTCTGCTCGCCCGGGTCCGCGACGAGATCGTACAGCTCCGGTTGCGGCGCTTGGATGAACTTGTAGCGCGACGACCGCAGGGAATGGAGCGCGCTCCATCCAAACTGCAGGTCGGCGGTCATTGATTCGCTGTAGGCGTAGACGTTCTCCTCCGTCTTCGGATGGAGCATCAAAGGAAGGAGCGAGCGGCCGTGGACCTTGACCGTGGACTCGATGCCGGCCAGGGCGAGCACCGTCGGGAAGATGTCGACCACGCTGACCTGGGAGTCCACCCGCACTCCCTGGAGCTCTTCGAACGGAGTGCTGACGATGAAGGGGACGTGGACGACGTAGTCGTAGATGAAGTAGCCGTGGGTCCCTTCTCCATGGCTAGTCAAGCCCTCGCCGTGGTCTCCGACGACCAGGAGGATGGTCTTGCCGTCGAGTCCCGCGCTTCGCAGCCACGATACGAGGCGGCCCACCTGCTGGTCGGCGAAGGCGATCTCGCCGTCGTAGAGGGCGGCTGGACCGCGGCCACGGAACTCCGAGAGGAACGGCTCCGGCGGTTCATAGGGGCTGTGGGCGTCGTAGAGGTGGATCCAGGTGAAGAACGGTTTCTCCTTGTGCGTCTCCAGCCACTCGAGGGCGGGGTCCATCACCTGGTTGGCCGGCCGTTGGACCCCCGCCAGGTCGAGGCGCTTGAATTTCTTCATGTCGAACGTGTCGTCGTAAGTGTCGAAGCCCTGGTTCAAGCCCCAGCGCCCGTCGAGTACGAACGCGCCGATGAAGGCCGCCGCCTCGTAGCCCTTCTCCGAGAGCGCATCTGCGAGCGTCGTGTGCGCCTGGCTCAGCGCGGCGCTGCCGTTCACGCGTACACCGTGATAGGTGGGGTACAAGCCGGTCATCATCGACGAGTGCGCGGGCTGCGTCAGCGGCGCCACGGTCGCCGCCTGGGCGAAGAGGATCCCGCGGCGTGCGAGGGCGTCGAGGACCGGGGTCTTCGCGTCCGCATCGCCATAGCAGCCCAGGTGGTCGGCGCGGGTGGTGTCGAGGGTGATGAGGATGACGTTTGGCTTCTCCACCCGCCGCTCGACCCACCATGTGCGCAGCGTTTTCCCCGGCTCTCGCCCCGACCAGCGCACGAACACGACCAGGGAGGCGATCACGGCCAAGCCAGCCGAGGCGAGCGCGAGCCGCCGGAGCGGCGCACCTTTGGTCGTCCATCTCGGAGCCTTCATCATTGCCCGCGGTCCCCGCATTCTAAGGCTCGGCGGGGCCGCGGCGCGGCAGCCCCAAGAAAGGTGTGCGTTTTGTGGTCTATGTCGAGACGCTTCTCACGGCCCCGCGTGGAATTTTCGGGAGAGCCGAATTGCCCGTTGACAAGCGTCGCGAAGATCTTTATTAAATCTGTTTAAGAACTCTCGCCACCGAGGCGCGGGCCCGTCCGCGAGCCTCCAGAATCCGGGACCCGCGACGGTGTAGCGAATGGAGGCTGTAATGACGATGCACTTGGGTAGAAGGCTCGTCGTCGGGACTTGCTTCTTGCTCTTCGCCGGCGCGGGCGTGACGTCCGTCCGCGCGCAGGCCATCCACGAGGGGAAGGTCGTCGGAACGATCGTGGGCGAGGACAAGGCCGCGCTGCCCGGCGCCACCGTCGAGGTATCGAGTCCGTCGATGATGGCGGGCAAGAGGTCAGCAACGACGTCGGGCAAGGGCTCCTACGTCTTCCTCAACCTGCCGGCTGGAACCTACACGGTCGTGGCCTCGATGAACGGCTTCAAGACGGTCGTGCGGGAGAACATCGAAGTCTCCCCGGACGCCAGCGTCAGTCTCGACATCACCTTGCCCGTGGGGACGATCACCGAGACGGTGACGGTGACGGCCGAGGGGCCCGTCGTCGACACGAAGTCGTCGACCATAGACGCGAAGATCGACAAGGACATGCTGGCCAGGCTCCCGACGACACGGGATGCCTTCTACGACCTGGCGCTGACGACACCCGGCATGGTCGAAGGCACGGGCAACAACTCCCTGCCCAGCCCCACGGCCTACGGCAGCTCCACCAACGAGAACGTCTTCCTGATCAACGGGGTCAACGCCACCAACCCCGAGGCCGGCTCCTTCGGGACGCTCGTCAACGTCAACTACGACGCCGTCGAGGAAGTGCGGGTCGTGGCCCTCGGGTCGAAGGCCGAGTACGGCAGCTTCTCGGGCGCCGCCATCGACGTTCTGACCAAGTCCGGCAGCAACGATTTCCACGGCAGCGCCGCGTTCTATTCCAAGCTCGGCAACGCTGCCGACAACCAACCGAGCGCCACTCAGCGCTGGGGGACGAACTACCTCTATGCTGCCGAGGGAGAGCAGCTCGCTGGTGAGACCAAGTCGGACTGGGAGGGGAGCACCACGTTGGGCGGCCCGCTCATGAAGGACAAACTCTGGTTCTTTGGGGCCTTCAACTACCTCAAGAGTGCCAGCTTGCCGCCACGGTGGTCGCTTCAGGAGAACTCCAAGTCGGCGTACGCCGACGCGAAGATCTCGGCCGCGCCTTTCAAGGACCACCGCTTCTGGGTCTCCTACCATCGCGAGGACAACTACGGCGACGGCATCAGCTGGGGTTCCGAGCCCAACTGGGAAACCGTGATGAGTTACGGTAACAAGGTGGCGAACCACGCGGCCTCGGCGCAGTGGCAGTGGTTCCCGACCGGCACCACGACGGCGAGCGCCAAGTTCCTGGGATTCTGGAAGAAGGACAAGCCCTACCTCCCCGCCGACCATCCCGATCATCCCGGCTACATCAACTGGTGGAAGCTCGGCGAATGGGGCTTCAACGGCGCATTCCCCTACGTCGACGGCCAGCAAGCGAACCGCAAGACCATCCAGGCCGACCTCTCGCACTACGCCGAGGGGTTCCTCGGCCAGCACGACATCAAGTTCGGCGTCCAGTACACGAAGGGGCGCGGCGACCGGGCGGGCGGCTACTTCCAAAACTACGTCAACTTCCTATACCCGCTCAGCTCGTCGCAGGACGTCACGTACCTGAAGAGCGCCTACGGCATGACGAACGGCCTCCAGTTCTACAACCAAAGGGACACCATCAATCCGTCCCTGACGGTCCGCACGGCGGACTCCACGGGGGTGTTCCTGGACGACCAGTGGTCGATCAACAAGCGGCTCACCCTCAACCTCGGATTGCGCTTCGACAAGATGACCACCAAGTACGGGGTTGGCAAGGTCTACGACTTCCCGGCCTCCCCCGACCAGATCAACGACCCGCCTCCCGTCCTTCGGGACCGTCGTTCGACTTCGAACATCTTCGACTTCAAGACGTGGTCGCCACGAATCGGGTTGAGCTACATGCTGACGGCCGACGGAAAGACGGTCGCGCGGGCCGCTTACGGCCGCTACTACATGCCCCTCAGCATCGAATACCTCAGGAGGTTCGGCCCCGACATGCCCCCTGTGAGCCGGGCATACCAGGTCTACGAAGTGCCGTGGAGCATGGCCGACCCCAACGGCGACGGGTTCCTCGACATCAGCGAGATACGTGACGCGGCCCGAGCGGTCTACGGCCGCACACCGATCAGTGAGGAGCAGCAGACGATCGACTACTCCTGGACGCTCAACGTAGCCGACAACATCAAGGACCAGCACACGGACCAGGCAACGCTGAACCTCGAGCGGGAGCTCGCCCACAACTTCTCGGTCAGCGCCGCCTATATCTACAAGCACACGGCCAACCTGTTCGCCAACATCCCCATCAACCGGGTGACAGGGCAGGAGTGGGAGTACGAGCGGATACCCTTCACGACGGCCAACGGTCAGACCGTGCAGCTCTACAGCATCGTGAAGAAGGACTACAACGGCGACGGCGTGTTCAACTCCGACGACGTCCAGTGGATCGGTGAAAACAACGGCTCCAGGGTCCAGAACATGCCGGCGTACGACGGCATCAAACCCAAGCGCGACTTCCATGGGTTGCAGCTCGTGTTCAACAAGAGGTACTCGGACCGCTGGCAGGCCCTGGCGTCCTTCCTCTACTCGAACTCCTCCGGCATGGGCCGCCGCACGATGCGGCAGGACGTCAACGTCGAAGGGCCGATGTTCTGGGACGACAACTGGATGGGCTCGCTCAACTACACCGTCAACAACCTAGAAGGCTCGTTGCCCTTCACACCCAAGTACGAGGTGAAGCTGTCCGGCTCCTACAAGATCCCCAAGCTGGAGGTCGACTTGGGCATGCGGTGGCGGATGCACACCGGACGGCCGATGTGGCTGACGGAGTCCTATCCCCAACTCACGCAATGGGGAGGTCCGGAGGACGGCGTGGTCGACCCCGGAGGCCTTGCCAGGATCGTCTCCGTAGAGAAGCCGACGTACCTTCCCACGCAGAGCCTCCTCGACCTTCATATCGAGAAGGCCTTCAAGCTCGGCGGGGCGAGGTCGCTGAACCTGATCGTAGACGGGTTCAACGTGTTCAACTCGAGCACGCCCAACAACATCGACATCCAGTACGAATGGGGCAAGGTGACGGCTATTCCGTCGTCCCGACGGTTCCGGGCCGGCGCGCGGTTCCAGTTCTAGCGCGCGTCGCGTTTCGTAGGGGCGCGAGCCCCGCAAGGGCCCGAAGGCCACACGACCTTCGGGCCTTTCGTTTCTTACCGCACCCGCACCGGCGAAGAGGACCAAGCTGCGGTCACGCCCGTGGAGGCAGCGGCTACTACGTAACCGAACGGCCGGCGGACCCGGCGTTGCCAGCCGAGTCCGCCAACTCTTTCGCCGGGCCGCCCGCATTCCGGTGGGTCAGACTGTAGAATGGCGTTCGCCACGAAGCGGAGGGCCCATGCAGCAGCCATTGAACGGCAAGCTCGACACGCCCGGATTCAGCCGACGTGACCTTCTCCGGGGCGGGGCGGTCCTCACGCTCCCCGCTCTCATGGGCGTCGAGGCCCTGGCGGCGCCCGTCACGGCCGCAACGACGGTCGCGGACGTCTACGGGCCCATCGGCGTCAAGCCGATCATCAACGGCCGCGGAACCTACACCATCCTGAGCGGATCGATCATGCTGCCCGAGGTGCGGGCTGCCATGGCCGCGGCGGCCCAGCGCTACGTCCACCTCGACGAACTGGCCGAGGCCATCGGCGCTCGTCTCGCCGAGCTGACGAAGGCCGAGTGGGGTCTCGTGACCGTGGGTTGCTCCGCGGCCCTGACCCACGCTTCCGCAGCGTGCGTCGCCGGGGGGAACCCCGACCTTCACGTCCGCATCCCCAACCTCGCCGGCTTCCCCAAGGACGAAGCCATCATCCCGAAGCACTCCCGGAACGTCTACGACGCGGCCGTGCGGGCCGTGGGCATGCGCGTCATCGAGGTGGAAACGGTCGCGGAGCTGGAGGCTGCTTTCGGCCCCAGAACGGCCGTGGTCTACATACTGGCGGGGCCCAACGTCGAAGAGTCGCCCCTCACCACCCGGGTGATCGCCGAACGCGCCAACGCTCGGGGCGTTCCCGTGCTGGTGGATGCCGCGGCCGAGGTCCTGACCATTCCCAACGTCCACCTCGAAGCCGGTGCCGCCCTCGTGGCCTACAGCGGCGGGAAGTGCCTGCGCGGGCCCCAGACCGGGGGCCTCCTCCTCGGGCGCAAGGACCTGGTCAAAGCCGCCTGGGTATCGAGCGCACCCCACCACGGGTTCGGCCGCTCCATGAAAGTCGGCAAGGAAGAGGCCATCGGAATGCTCACCGCGGTGGAGATGTGGACGAAGAGGGACCACGACGCCGAGTGGAAGCGGTGGACCTCATGGCTCGATTTCATCGCTCACCGTGTGTCGGCCATCGACGACGTCACCACGTCCGTCGAGCAGCCCACCGGCCTCTCGAACCGGACTCCGTCCCTGCAAGTCCTCTGGCCCCGCGAGCGCTTCGGCATCGACGGCGGCTGGGTCGTGCGTGAGCTGTTCACCACCGATCCCCGCGTGGCGCTCTTCCCCGCCGAGAGGGGCAAGGACGCCTCGCGCACCGGCGTCTCGGTCACCCCCTACATGCTCGTGCCCGGTGAGGAGAAGGTCATCGCCGATCGGCTCTACGCGATCCTCTCCAAGCCGCCGCGGCAGGAGCCGGCGGCCGTCGGACCTCCGGCCGCCGATCTCTCGGGCCAATGGGACGTGCGCATCGAGTACGCATCCAACGTCTCTCATCACACCCTCCACCTGCGGCAGCGGGGGAACGTGCTGGACGGCGCGCATCAAGGCGACTTCGTCACCCGCGATCTCCAGGGGAGCATCGACCGCGACGTGGTCGTGGTGAGGAGCAACTACAACGAGGAGCACGGCGACGCGCTCGGCTACACCTTCTCGGGGAAGGTGGCAGGCGATCGGATGAACGGCACGCTGGACATGGGCGAATACCTGTCCGCGCGGTGGTCGGCAGAGCGGCATGCGAAGGCCTGACCCGACCGCCGGCGTTCGACACCTCGTTTTCATCGTGACGGCGCTCGGCGTCACGGGGGTCGCCATGGGCGAGCCGAAGTACGACCTGCTCCTGCGGGGCGGTCATGTCGTCGACCCGAAGAGCGGCGTGAGCGGCGTCCGCGACGTGGCCATAGCCGCGGGACGCATCGCGGCCGTCGGCCCCGCGATCGACCCCAAGGACGCCTTCAAGGCCGTCGACGTCTCGGGGCTTTTCGTCACCCCCGGCCTCGTCGACATCCACGTCCACGTGTACGCTGGCACCGGCGAGAAGGACTCCTACGCCGGTGACAACAGCGTCTATCCTGACGGGTTCACCTTCAGGGCCGGCGTCACCACCGTGGCCGACGCCGGCTGCTCCGGCTGGAGGAACTTCGAGGACTTCAAGCAGCGCGTCATCGACCGGTCACGGACGCGCATCCTCGCCTTTCTCAACATCGTCGGCCACGGCATGCGAGGCGGGGTCTTCGAGCAGGACCTGAAGGACATGGAAGCGAAGCCCACGGCCGAGATGGCCTCGCGCCACAGGGACGTGGTGGTGGGGATAAAAACGGCCCACTACGAAGGGCCCGAGTGGACTCCCGTGGAGCAGGCTGTCGAGGCGGGGACCCTCGCCGACGTTCCCGTGATGGTCGACTTCGGCGCGAACCGTTCGGAGCGCCCTTTGGCCGAGCTGGTGACGAGGAAGCTCCGACCTGGCGACATCTACACCCACTGCTACTCGGGCCTGCGCGGCGAGCAGGACGCCTCCGGCCACGTGAACCCGGGCCTCCTCGAGGGTCGCAAGCGCGGCGTCTTCTTCGACGTGGGTCACGGCGGCGGCAGCTTCGCCTGGCGGATCGCCGCACCGGCGGTCACGGAAGGCTTCCTCCCGGACTCGGTCTCGACCGACCTCCACATCAGCAGCATGAACACCGGAATGAAAGACATGCTCAACGTCATGAGCAAGTTCCTCGCGCTCGGGCTGTCGCTGGAGGAGGTTATCCTCCGCTCCACCTGGAACCCGGCGCGAGAGATCAAGCACGACGAGCTGGGGAACCTGTCGGTAGGCTCGCCGGCCGACGTGGCCGTGCTGCGCCTCGAATCGGGAGAGTTCGGATTCGTGGACTCCTTCGGCGGGCGACTCGCCAGCCGAAAGAGGCTCGTCGCCGAGCTGACTCTGCGCGAGGGCAAGATCGTTTACGACCTCAACGGGCGCGCGCGCCCGGACTGGCAGACACTGCCCCGCGACTACAAATCGACGGGAGATCCTCGATGGGACGCTTACGGGAGGTGACCATGGCGAAGTCGAACCGGAGAAGTTTCCTCGCAAAGGCCCCCGCGGTGGCGGTGGCCGCGGCCGCGGCCTCCACGCTCGGGGCCGACGAGAAGCCATCCTCCGACAAGCCTACGAAGAAGGTCCACTGGGTGGACGGCAAGAAGCCCGACAAGACGCCGCTCTTCAGCCCAGTGGTGTCTTACGGGAACCTGGTTTTCATCTCGGGCATCGGCGCTCACTTCGAGGGCGACATCAAGTCCCACACCAAGCACGTGCTCTCCGAGGTCAAGAGACATCTCGAGAGCGCGGGCTCGTCGATGGAGAAGGTCCTGAAGGTCAACGTCTATCTGAACGACATCAAGGACTGGCCTCTGATGAACGAGGTCTTCCTCGGGAGCTTCGGACCCGAGCCGGGCGTCAGGACCACGATCGCGGCCGCCGGTGGGATCCCAGGCAACTCCCTCGTCGAGATCGACTGCATCGCGTACATCTGATCATCGCTCAGGCCTCTCTTCCGGCCGGGTGATGGCCGCCAAGGCTTTCGCTGCTTCGCGACGAACCTTCGGCGCCAGGCGAGCCCCATCGACCTCTACGTCGCGCCGCAGCGCCCGCACCTCCTCGAAGCTAACGCTAACGGACGCCCTTGACCTTCATCGTCAGCGAGTAGACCTTGCCCGTGCCTGTCAGGTACAGGGTCTTCCCCTCGGGCCCGCCGAAGGCGACGTTGCTGACGAACTCCGGGACCCGGATGAGGCCCAGGGCTTTTCCAGTCGGCGAAACGACCCATACGCCACCGCGCATGGTGAAGTACAGGTTGCCCTCGGCGTCCGCGCACATGGCGTCGGGATCGCTCTGATTCCCGGTCCACGGGTCGAAGAAGATCTTGCCCGCGCCCTGGTCGACCGAGCCATCGGCGAGGACCGGGTAGGAATAGACGCGCTTCTCGAAGCTGTCGCCGACGTAGAGCGTCTTGCCGTCGGCCGAGACCAGGACGCCGTTCGGCAGCTTGAGGTTCGTGATGACCCGGCTCGCCTTGCGCTCCGGGCTCAGGTAGTAGACGGCGCTCTTCGACTTACCCTTGAAATCCGGATCGGTGTAATAGATCCCGCCGTTCGGCGCCTCGGCCACGTCGTTCGGCTGGTTGTAGGTCGTCCCTTCGAAAGTGGTGTCGGTGAGGGCGACCACGTCCTCCGGGCCGGTCGTGCCGATCTTCATGCTGAAGACGTGGTGGCCATACGCCTGTGCCGCCAGGAGCCTTCCCCCCCGCGATAGACGCATGCCGTTCACGCCCTGCGTCTTGTCCATCCAGACGGTGGCCTTGCCCGGGGCATCCAGGCGGAGGATCTGCTGGTTGTCGTCCTTGCGGAATGAAGTGAAATACAGCCTCCCCGTGACCGGGTCCCACACCGGGCCCTCGAAGAAACTGTCTGCCTCGTAGACCACCGTCAGCCCGGCGCCCTCGGCGACCGTGGGCGGCGTGGGGAACTCCTCGCCCTGCGGCGCGGCTCCCGACGACCACGCCGCCAGAACGGCCGAGATCCAGGTCAACAGCGTCTTTCGCATGGCTTTCCTCTCCGCGGACGGGACCCCGCCAATTGGCTACTATGCCGGCGTGAGATTACCCCGGCGGGCCCTCGTTGTCATCGCCTCGATCGGTTGCATGGCCACCCGCGCGGCCCAGGCCGCGAGCGGCCAAGGGCCGCTGGTGCGCTACGAGGACAGCCGTGTGTCCATGGCCTGCACCTACGCCATTGCCGTCTACGGCCGCGATCCGCGGGAGCTGGCCCCGGTCGTCGCGGCGGCCCTCGACGAAGTGGACCGCATCGACCGGTTGATGAGCCACTACAAGCCGGACAGCCCGCTCTCGCGTCTCAACCGCGAGGCCGCCAATGGCCCGGTCCGTGTGGACCCCGAGCTGTTCGATTTCATCACGCGATGCCAGACCCACAGCCGCGAGTCTCAGGGCGCCTTCGACGTCACCGTTGGCCCCTTGATGAAGACCTGGGGCTTCTTCAGCGGCATGGGGCGAGTCCCCGACGACCAGGAGCTGGCCGTTGTCCTGAGCCGCGTCGGTTATCGGCACGTCGTGCTCGACCCGGGAGCGCGGACGGTGCGGTTCGACCGCCCGGGCGTCGCGCTGGACCTCGGTGGGATTGCCAAGGGATACGCCGTCGATCGCGCCGTCCGCCTCCTCCGGAGCAAAGGCGTCTCCGCGGCTCTCGTGTCGTCAGGGGGCAGCACGCTCTACGCGTTGGGTGCGCCGCCGGGAGAGACGGGCTGGCCGGTGAGGGTTCGAGATCCGATCGACGCTCGGAAGGTCGCCTTCACGGTGCGTCTCAAGGACCGCGCCCTTTCCATGGCCGGCGGCCAGGAGAAGTCCTTCGAGGCCGGCGGTGTCCGATACTCCCACATCATGGATCCCCGCAGCGGCCGGCCCGCCAGCGGTGTCCTGGCGGTGGCCGTGGTCACGGGCACAGGAACCGACGGCGATGCTCTCGACGACGCGTTCTACGTCCTGGGAGTCGAGAAGAGCCGGGAGTACCTCGAGCGGCTCCCTCCCACGCGGGTTCATCTGTTCCTGCCGGGCGCCGATGGGGGGTACCGCCAGGTGCAGATGGAGAACTGAGGCGGCCCGGATCTCAGTGGATCGCCGGCAGGTCCGCTATGACGTAGACGCCGACGGCGGTCAGCGTGAACTCCGTCACGCCACCTTCCATCGCATAGTCCTCGAGCGCCACCTTGCCCCGTCCCGCCACGTAGCCCTCGCCCCGCCCCCAGGCACCCCGAAGGCGCACCCTGAGGGTCTCGATGGGGCGCCCGCCGTAGTTGAGGACGTGAACGCGGGCGTGGCTCCCGTCTCCGGAGACCCGGCCGATGACTACGTCCGATCCGTAGACGCGCAGCGTCCTGGCCTCGTCGGTGAGCTGCCGTCGGACCTTCGCCGCGAACTCGCTCGGGTCCCCGGCGTCTTCCTTCGGGTATTCGGCCGTTCCGAGCTCCACGTTGATGCGGAACTTCGGCGACGGCTTGACGAGAGGCTCGAACAGGACGTTCCGCCGCGCGAGGAGGTTCATGACCTCGCCGACGTCGTCGGATCCGTCGTCGACGACGCCGAGATCGGCCACCGCCGGCAGCTCTCTCGGCGGCAGGTCCTTCAAGAACGCCAGGAGCCCCCCGAACGCGCCCACGTCCGTCGGGTCGATCTTGAGCAGCGCGTCGGCGCCGTAGGCGTAGGCCTCGGCGCCGGCGAGGACCGCGCGGCCGGCGGGCAACTCGTTGTAGTAGTACCGGCCCGCGCTCTTGCGTTGGAAGATCCAGCCGCTGGCCGAGACCCAGGGGTTGCGGGTCGCTGACGCGAGGGTGATCTCGACCGCGAGCCCGGGCGCCTCCACCTTCTCCCGCGCCGCCAAGTCCCCCGCACTCACGGGGGCCACGTCGAACCCCGCCTTGCGCCAGGCCTCGGCCTGTTCCACCGGCACCGCCAACCGCTCGATCCCGGCGGCCTTCAGGGCCGCCGCGCTCTCCACCCCGCCGGGCCAGTAGAGGGTCGGGAGCGAAACGAGGAGCAGCAGCAAGCTCATACCCCGACGTCCTCCGTGTGGATCTTGGCGAGATCCGCCACCCCCAGGCCCAGCGTCGAGGCGTACTCGATGTGGCCGGGCTCGCGGATGAGGATGTTCACGTTGGGGTCCTGGTCACGTGCCCCCCAGTCGTCGGCTTTCAGGTGGCGGGGGTCCCGGTTCCAGATGGAGACGGCCCCCTCGGCCTTCCGCTTCTCGTCTACGATGTCCAGGAGCAGGCGGTCGATGGCGACGGGGTCGGTGCCGAACAGGATCCGCTTCGGATAGAACACGTAGCGCTTGGTGTGGGCGAAGGGTCCGCCGTGCCACACGCCGCGGAGACCGTCCATGATCTGCAGGGCGGTTCGGGAGCGCAGCGGCTCCACCGCAGCCATCGTGCCCACGCACGAGTACGTGTGCGACTTCCCATGAGAGTGGGTCCGGGCCACGTTCGAGAAGCTGCCGTACGCGATGTTCTTGAGGCACCCGGTGACACCCGTGGCGCCATGGTCCTTCACGTTCGGGATGTTGATGATCTTCGTGAGGCGTTGAGTGACGAGGCGCATCATGGCGGACCGCGTGTCCTCTTCGCCGAAGAAGTCGGCCTCGACGTAGGTGCGGGGGTCGTACCCGCTCTCGTCGGAGCGCGGCGTTCCCGCCATCTCGTACAGTCGCTTCATGGCGTTGGCGAAGAAGTTGGCCGACTCGGCGCCGATGATTCGCACGCCCTGGGGCAGGTCGGGAGCGTAGTTGACGTCGTCGAGCTGGTCCTGGAAGCGCTCGTAGATGTAGATCTCGGTCGGTTTGATCCCGATCGCCATGAGCTGACGGATCGCTTCGGCCACGATCTCCCGAGAGGAGACGACGTAAGGCCGCCCGCCGCAGTTGACCTTGAGCCCCACCACGTCCTTCGGCTCGAAAAAGCGCTTCCATGCGTCGCCGACCTTCTTCTCTCCCGTGAGAGCGCACATCCCCCGGGCCATCATCTCGCGGACCACGTCGGCGTTCGCGTGGCCTCCGGTCGCATCGAGGCACTTGTCGGAGTGGACGTTGACCACCTTCCCCGGGTACGGTCCCGGCATTCCGGGCACGGCAGCATGGCGATGGGGGCTCACGACCCGATATCTGGGAGCTCCCGCTTCATCCGGCAGCGAAGCTGCGATCGGAGCCGCGGCGAGCATTTGGACGAAGCTCCTTCGATCCATCGTCACCCTTTCTTGTCGAAGACCTTACTAGATCTCGAAGCGGACGACGCTGCTCGCGCCGACAGCATCGGCGAGGCTGATGGCGTAGCTTCCCGTCGCAGCCGCGGCGTCCACCGTCGGCCGACGACTCGTTGGAGGAAAGGCGGGAGCCTACTACGAACGGTCCAAGGATGGCAAGGGTTTTCAGTTGAAGACCCCACTTCAGAAAAGTCTTCACAAAAGCCTCTGGGACGGGACTAAGATCGGCTTCGACTCGCCCTTCCTGGCCTGGGATGACCGACAACAGCCCGCCGACCCCGTCCGGCCCCACGGAGCGCCTCGCGTCGCTCGACGTGCTGCGCGGGGCGACCATCCTGGTCATGATCTTCGTCAACGACCTGGCCGGCGTCCGGGGCGCTCCCGCCTGGATGAAGCACTTCCACCCCTCCGATGGGGACGGTATGACCTTCGTCGACGTGGTCTTCCCCGCCTTTCTCTTCATCGTCGGGATGTCCATCCCCTTCGCCATCGGGCGCCGCCTCGACCGCGGAGACTCCCCCTGGAAGGTCTGGCGGCACATCCTCACTCGTGCGCTGGGCCTCCTCGCCATCGGCGTCTTCATGGTGAACGCCGAGAACATGCCCGACCAGGGCCTCCTTCCTGCGCCGCTCTGGGCGTTGCTCATGTACGTCGGCGTCTTCATGGTCTGGAGCGCACCGCCTCGCGCGTCTGGTCGGCCGCCCCAGCGCTCCATCGTTCTACGCGGCGCCGGGATCGTCTTGCTGCTCCTGCTGGCCATCCTCTACCGAGGCAAGGGGGAGCCCGCGTTCATCGAGCTGCGGCCGCAGTGGTGGGGCATCCTGGGTCTCATCGGCTGGGCCTATCTCGTGACGTGCACCGTCTACCTCCTGGCCCGGAAAAACCTGCCGGCCGTGATCGGGACGATCCCTCTCCTCTACTGCATCTTCATCGCCCACGCCGCGGGCGCCTTCGCCGGTTGGACCTGGCTGACCGACTGGATCCTGATCGGTTCGATGCTGGGTTCGCATGCCGGCATCACGGTGTCGGGTCTGGCCCTCGGCATCGTTCTCGCACCCGGCTCCCCGTTCCAGGCCCATCGCGACCGCTTGCGTTGGGGCCTGGTCTACGGCCTGGCCCTCGCGGCGGCCGCCCATCTTCTGCACGCGGCCCACGGTGTCCACCACATGTTCATCTTCAACAAGAACATGGCGACGCCTCCATGGTGCCTCCTGAGCTCGGCCATCACGATCGGAGTATGGATACTGCTCTACTGGTCCATCGAGGTCCAAAAGCGCGGGCGCTGGGCGCGCCTCCTGGAGCCCGCCGGGCAGAACCCCCTCACGGCCTATCTCCTCGCGCCGGTCCTCTACTGTCTCTTTGAGCTGCTGTCGCTGGCCACCGGCCTCCCCTACGTCTACGCCGCTCTCGGAGCCACGTTTGCGGTCGGCTTCTGGCGTGCCGTCCTCATGGCCGTCCTCGTCGCGTGGCTGGCGGGGAGACTGCGTCGTCTTGGAGTCCAGCTGGCGCTCTAGGGCATGGTGCGCGCAGCCAATCCGGACGCAACAACCCCCCCCTACCGATACTTCGATTCCTACGAGTACACGAACGCGCCTGGGGGCATCTGCAACGGCATCACCAGGGGCTTCTCCGACGAGGAGGACATCGACTTCAACCTCAGCGTCGCCCAGACCGGCGCGGACAACGATTGGCGATGGGGCGAGCAGTGGCTTCCCCACGCCTCGTGGTTCCTGCTGGCCGTGGCCGTTCGCGAGTGAGCGAGCGCCCGGGCGCCGGCATCCCTATCGACGGCCCAGACCTGGAGGTCTTGACTGCCATGCGAGCTCGACGATTCCTGGCTCCGATGATTCTTGCGGGGACGCTCACGGCGTGCGCGACCAACCCACCCGCCCGTGTGGGTCCGCCGCGAGACGGGGGTTGGCGCGCCGTGCACCTGCTCAACTACAACACCGACGCGGACCTCGAGGTGCTCGCGCAGGACATCCCAGCCCTCGCCGGCCTGGGCATCAACGTCATCGTCCTCGAGGTCGACTACAGCTTCGCCTTCACGTCACATCCGGAGCTCCGGAGGGGCGACGCCCAAATCACGCCGCAGGGGGCCCACCGTCTGGTCGAGGTCTGCCGTACGCACGCCATCCGCCTGATCCCCGAGTTCCAGTCCCTGGGCCACCAGTCGTGGGAGGCCGAGACGTTCCCGCTCCTGACCGTGTACCCCCAGTTCGACCTGACACCTGGCGCCTTTCCCAACAACAAGGGCCTTTACTGCCGGGAGTGGGATCCCCTCAACCCGGAGGTCACTCGCATCGTCCTCGAGCTGATGGACGAAATCGTGGACGCCTTCGAGGCGGACGCCCTGCACGTCGGAATGGACGAGGTGTTCCTCCTGGGATCGGACCTGTCGCCGTCCACGAAGGGAAAAGATCCCGCGGAGTTGTTCGCCAAGGCCGTGAACGACCTTCATCACCACCTCGTCGAGGAGCGCCACCTCGAGATGCTCATGTGGGGGGACCGTCTGTTCGACGGAAAGCCGTACGACTTCGGCGAGTGGGAGGCTTCCCTGAACGGGACGGCCGCGGCGGTCGACCGGATCCCGAAGGACATCATCATCTGCCCCTGGCACTACGAGAAGAGGGACGCCTACCCGTCCATCCCCATGTTCCTGGGGAAGGGCTTCCGCGTGCTTCCGGCAAGCTGGAACAAGGTGGACGCCGCCTTGGCCCTGATCGAGTACTCCGAGAAACAGGACAACCCGCGCATGCTCGGCCACCTCTTCACCACGTGGAGCCGGCTGAAGGACCTCGTCGGCTACCCGCCGCTGGTGGAAGGCCTGAAGCTGCTGCGCCCTGGCCAGTAGGCGCGGTCGCCTGGACACCTCCACGCCCTGGGGATCGCGGTGTCTTCCGCCCCGTGACCTTGTGGGATCCGAGCGGTGTCGGGCCCGCGCCCTCGAGAGTCGGCTTCCGGATGGGTAACGTGTCTCTCCGGACGGCGGCGCCCGCGACATCGAGGAGCTGGAGGAGATCGGGTTCCCCGTGTGGAGCCGCAGCCAGACGCCCGCCACGTCGGTGGGTCGCTACGTGCCCGTGGCGAAGAACGTGCCGGTGATGTGCGGCGGCATCCTGGTCCGCCCCGGCGACTGGATCGTCGCCGACAAGACCGGCGTGGTCGTGGTGCCGAAGGAGTCCCTGCCCCAGGTGCTGAAGCTGTTGGTTCAGTACGACGAGAAAGAGACGAAGATGGTGCCACTCATCAAGGAGACGAAGTCGATGGGCAAGGCGCTCCAGGAGTTCAACCGGTACTAGTTCGGAAGTCAGGCTAGCAGGACGCCCGCGAGCTGCTCGACGCCGGGATCGACGTCTATACCACACTGAACGTCCAGCACCTCGAGAACCTTCGCGGTCTCCGATACGCAGTACATGCGGCAGGTCGCCGCGCCCCTGGAACGCGCCCAGCTCACCGCCGAGATCGAGCAGACGCGCCTCGCGGCGGAAAGCGAGCGGCTTCGGAGCACTCTGCTGAGCTCGGTGCCCCACGACCTGCGCACGCCACTCGCCGTGATCCAGGAGGCGGCCAGCAGCCTTCAGCAGGATCCCGCGCAGGACGAGGAGGTGCGCCGGGAGCTCCGCGACACGATCTCGGAGGAGTCCGAGCGTCTCAATCGCCTGGTCACGAACCTTCTGGACATGACGCGGCTGGAGGCCGGCTCGCTCCGGCCGAACCTCGCCCATCGAAACCCTGGTCGCTCACGCCCTCCCGTTGGTTCCGATGGACGCTGTGCTCGTCGAGCAAGTCCTGGTGCACAGGCTGGAGCGGGAGCCGGCGCGGCCGCGCTACTTGCTGACGGAGACGGGCGTGGGGTATCGGCTGCAAGCGGACTGAACCTCTCTGGCAGCACAAGGAGCGGCCACAGGCGCCTCGTCAGTGCTGCGATGCCGGGCGGAGCCTCGCGGCGCACTCCGGGCAGATGCCGTGGCTGAAGTCGGCCTCGGAATGCTCCGTCAGGTAGGCTTCGATCTGGTTCCAGTATCCGCCGTCGTCACGCACCTTCTTGCACCAGGCGCAGATGGGCAGAAGGCCCCGGAGGACCTTGACGCGCGCCAGGGCCTCGTCCACGCGCCTCGTCAGGTCCTCTTCACGCCGCACGAGTTGAAGGACCCTGAGGCGGTGGAGGCCGAACAACGCCGCCCCGAGGCTCGCCAGTCCCAGCACCCGGAACCACCACGTGGCCCAGAAGGGCGGCGCCACGAGAATGCGGAGAGAGGCCGCCGGGTCGCTCCACACGCCATCGCTGTTGGACGCGCGCACGCGCAGGGTGTAACCGCCCGGGTGCAGGTTCGTGAAGGTCACGTCGTGGCGTGACCCGAGCGAGGTCCAGCCCTCGCGAAAGCCCTCGAGGGTGTAGGCGTACTCGTTCCCGCGCGGAACCGTGAAGTCGAGCGCCGCGAACTCCGCGGACACCATGTTCTGCCGGTACGCCAGACGGGCTTCCGGAGCCGGACCCATCCGGAAGCCGGGCGCGACGGGCCGGTCGAGGATCCTGACCGACGTGAACTGGACGGGCGGCGCGTAGGTCGTGGTCACGACTGTCCGCGGATCGAGGGAATAGAATCCATTGGAGCTTCCGAACAGCAGCCTGCCCTCGCGGGTCTTCCGGCAGGCGCCGAGGTTGAACTGGAGGCTGTGAAGACCGTTCGAGAGGCCGAAGCTCTTGACCTTCTTCGCCCCGGGATCGAGACGTGCGAGGCCGCGACTCGTGCCCAGCCAGATCTGGCCAGCGTCGTCCTCGACCACGCAGTAGACGCTGTCGCTCGGAAGCCCGTCGGCCGATCGATAGGCCGTGAAGGCGTCGGGCTTGTTCACGTCGACCGCGTTCAATCCCCCGCCGAGCGTGCCGATCCAGAGCTTGCCGTGGCTGCCGAGGTGCAGCGACGCGATCGTGTCCTTGCTCAGGCTGCGAGGGTCGCCCGGGCGGCTCCGGAAGTGCACGAACTTGGAGGCGCCGGATCGGAGCAGGTCGAGGCCGCCGAGGGTCCCGACCCAGACGTCTCCGTTCGCTTGCACCACGAGGGCCCGGACATTGACGTCGCCCAGGCTCCCCTCGTCCGCGGGGTCGTGGGGATAGGACGTAAACCGCCCCGTCGCCGGGTCGAACCGCTCCACGCCGTCGTTGGTGCCCACCCACAGAGCGCCCGCTGGATCCTCGGCAAGCGCCCAGACGTACTCGCCGCCCGGATCCTCGGTGGCCGATCGAGGCCGATACGACGTGAACGCCCCCGTCTTCGCGTCGAAGCGGCTGAGCCCCCCGCCATGTGTGCCGACCCATATGCGGCCCGCGCGGTCCTGATGCAGTGCCGTGACGATGTCTCGGCTCAAGCTTCGCGGGTTCTGCGGGTCGTGACGAAAGTGGCTGAAGGTCTGAGAGCGTCTGTCCAGACGATCGAGCCCGCTCTCCTGGGTGCCGACCCATAGGTTCGCGTCGCCGTCCTCGAGGAACGACTGTACGCCTTCACCTCCCAGGCTGTTGGGCGTGAGGGGGTCGTGGTCGTAGTACGAGAACCCCTGCGGGCTCGGCTGCAGCTCGTTGACGCCGCCCATATAGGTGCCCACCCAGAGGTTGTGCTGTGCGTCCTCGTGGATGGAGCGGACTACGTTCTTGCTGAGCGAGGTGGGATCGCGAGCGCGGGCCTCGAAGGCGACGAACGAGTCGCCGTGAGGGTCGTATCGGAGGAGCCCCGAGCCGTCGGTGCCCGCCCACACAGCCCCAGCGTGGTCGACGAACACGCTGGTGATCCAATCGTTCGGGATCTCTCCTTCGCCCTTCGCCGGGTGGGCGCGATAGCTGCGCCGCCACCCCTTCCCTGGATCGAGCACACGGAGGCCGGCGCCGAACGTGGCCACCCACAAGCGCCCTTGAAGGTCCTCCGCCACGCGCCAGACGGGAGCCGCCGGCCGCGAAGCGTAGTGCACGAAGGCGCCTCGGTCGGGATCGAACTGGTCGATCCCCTCTCGTGTGCCCACCCACAAGCGCCCGGTCTTGTCCTCGTAGAGGGCCTGCACCTGGTCATGGCTCAGGCTTGCCGGGTTTCCGTTCTCGTGCCGATGCGTGGCGACGAAGCGGCCGCTCAGCGGGTCCACGCGCTTGAGCCCGCCGCCGACGGTGCCGAGCCATAGCCGGCCCCGGCGGTCTTCGAGAATGGCGGTCACGGCGTCCTGGTCGAAGCCGCGGGCAGCCGCCGCCGGATTGTAGAAGCGCCGGAACGTCTCGGCCCGCCGATCGAAGAGGCTCAGACCCGCGAGAGTGCCTACCCAGAGTCGGTGTGCGCGGTCCTCGTACAGGCTGTAGATCCAGTTGTTCGGGAGCGACCCCGGGTCCGCCGGCTGGTTCCTGAAGACCTTGAGCGAGTAGCCGTCGTAGCGGTTCAGTCCCTCTTCGGTGCCGAACCATAGGAATCGTTCGTGGTCCTGGAAGATGCAATACACGGAGTCATGCGAAAGTCCTTGGAGCGCCGACAACCGCACGAACCGCGCATCGCTCGGCCGCCGGGCCGCGTCGTCGCCGGAGGAGCGCCCCGCCAGCGCAAGGACGGCGAGCGCCGTCCAGACCCAGCGTCGAGTCGCCTCGCGGACGTCCTCACGATGCCTCATCGGTATCCTGGGCCACATTATCTCAGGGTCGGCGACTGCGGGCGCGGATCCTGTCGCTGCCTGTGGACGGCCGACGGGCGTGACGGGATAGCCGGGCACGCGGTACTCGCCGGGGCCCGGGCGCGGCAAGCGATAGA
>Ga0210377_10000733_pt1 | contig 31371 bp, 28 predicted proteins | sample PLM4_65_b1redo_FD_155480 | JGI IMG/M metagenome (GOLD analysis project Ga0210377, IMG submission 155480) | Groundwater sediment microbial communities from an aquifer in East River, Colorado, USA - PLM4_65_b1 redo | ecosystem: Environmental > Terrestrial > Soil > Riparian zone | place: USA: East... | reverse complement strand
TGGCGAACTGGGTCAGCTCCTCGGCGGTGAACGGCTTCTGCACGTAGTCGACGGCGCCGTACTGCATGGTCGCGACCGCCGACTCGATGGTGGCGTAGCCGGTGATCACCGCCACGTCCATGTCGGGCCGCAGGTGCTTGACCCCCTTGACGACCTCGACACCGTCCATACCCGGCATCTTGAGGTCGGTGAAAAGGAAGTCGTAGGCGTTGCGCTGCACGAGCCCGAGCGCCTCGGGGCCGCTCTCCACCGTGTCGACGCTGAAGCCGTCGAGCACCAGGATCTTGCGGAACGAATCGAGGACCACCGGCTCGTCGTCGACCGCCAGGATGCGCGCCCTGGCATTGGGCACCTCGACCCGCTTGAGGCTCTTGGCCTCGTGCGACACGTCGAGCGTCATCGAGGTCTCGAGCACCGCCGCGCGCTCTTTCTGCTCCCGGCGCTCCTGCATGCGGCGGGTAACTCGACGAACCACCACATCCAGGACCACGAACCCCACGAACATCAGCACCACGACCAGGGCCGTCATCGTCGTCTCTCCTCCGCGGTGGCGCCGACTGCGAGCACCCGCCGCACCACATCCAGAAGCTCAGCCACCTCGAACGGCTTGGCCAGGAAGTCGGCCGCCCCGGCTTCCTGCGCCCGGGCGGCGTGATCGGGTGTCGCGAAACCGGTGATCAAGACGACAGGAAGCCCCGGCCGGGAGGCGTGCAGCTCGCGGAGCACCTCCTCACCCGACCGATCCGGGAGCATGAGGTCGCAGATCACCAGGCGGCAGTCGCGCGCCGCCGGGTGCGCGACCCCCGTCGTCGCATCCTCGGCGGTCGCCACGCTCAATCCATTGGCCTCGAGCACGCGTCGCACCGCGTCGCGCACCACCGGCTCGTCGTCGATCACCAGCACATCGGTACGCATCCGTTCGTCCTCAGGCCGCGGCGGCCTTCGTTGCCCCCTGCGACGGTCCCAGCGGCAGGCTGACGGTGAACCGCGTCCCCACGCCGACCTCGCTCTCGACCTCGATCGTCCCGCCATGCCCCTCGACGATCCCCCAGGTGATCGCCAGCCCCAGGCCTGTGCCCTTGACCCCCTTGGTCGAGAAGAACGGCTCGAACAGGCGCGGCAGCGCCTCGCGCGGGATGCCGCGGCCGTCGTCCTCGACGATCAGCTCGACCACGGGCAGCGGGCCGCGCGCGTCACAGGCGTCCCAGACCGAGTCGTGGCATCCCTTGCGGGCGCACCAGGCGATCGGCTCGTCATGCGGCCCGCGGACGCCGAACATCGGCCCGTCGCAGCGCTTGCAGCGCCGCGCCGGGTCGGCCAGCGGCACGCGGCAGCGCGGGCAGAGCATCTCCGAGACCGTCCCCTCCTCGAGGAGATCGGCGGCGATGTGGTTGGGCCGGCCGTACATCGGGTCGAGGTGGAACAGGCTCTCGCGTCCCTTCGAGACGCGCAGCACCTTGATCGCCGGCAGGCCGCCGATGCGGGTCGCGGTGTCGAGCAGGTCGCACCCCTTCGGGCAGGCGGCGCGCCGGATCGGGACATGCCCGACCGGCGGCACCTCCTCGCGGCGGGTCGCCAGCCGGATGGTGCCGCCGCTCTCGCCGATGGCGTCGGCGGCGTTGAGCACCAGGTTCACCAGCACCTGCTGGATCTGGTTCACGTCGGCGGGCACCACCGGCAGGTCGTCGGCGAGGTCGAGCCGCAGCCCGACGTGGCGCAGATGGAGCTGGTTCATCACCACCGCCACCGCCCGGCGGGCCGCCTCATTGAGATCGGTCGGCTGCCGGCGGGGCGGCGTCTGCCGGGCGAAGTCGAGCAGGCCGCGGACGATCTCGCGGCAGCGCTTGGTCTCGCGGACGATCACCTCCAGGTCGGCGCGCTGCTCCGTGTTGTCCTGGGCGCGCTGCAGCAGGAACGAGGCGTAGGTCAGCACGCCCGTGAGCGGGTTGTTGATCTCGTGCGCCACGCCCGCCGCCAGCCGCCCGACCGAGGCGAGCTTGTCGGCCTGCGTGAGCGCGCGCTGCGAGTCGGCGAGCTGCCGGGTCATGTCGTTGAAGGCGCGCGCCAATTCACCGAGCTCGTGGCCCGAGGTCACGGGGATGGTCGTCGTCAGATCGCCGCTCGCCACCCGCCGCGTGCCCAGGGTGAGCGCCGCGACCGGGCGGATGATCAGCCGGCGGCTCAGCCACCACAGCAGAAGGCCGGTGACCACGATGGCCGCGGCGGCGATGGCGACGATGCGGTCGCGGGTCGAGGCGATTTGTCGATCAACATCGGCGAGAGACACCGTCACGTCGAGCACCCCGAGGACACGGTCGCCGGCGTCGTGCGCGTGGCATGCCGCGGCCGAGCAGGAGGGCTCGTTCTGGATCGGGTTGACGATGCCGAGGACGCGCGCGCCATCGGCAGTGTGGAAGATGCGCGCCCGGTCCTGCACCGGCGGCTTCTCGAGCGGCCGGTCCTGCGCGTGGCAGGCGTAGCAGGACTCGGCGCGCTTGTCGAGCAGGTTGCCGACCTCGGCGGCATCCGAGGAGAAGGCGATGCGGCCTTCCTTGTTGAAGACGCGGACGCGATCGATGCGCTCCTGGCGCCCGATGGTCTCGATCTGGTTGCGCATCTTCTCGCGGTGGTTCTCGAGCATGTAGTCGCGGGTTGTGTTCTTGACCGTCTCGCTGAGCAGATCGGCGCTGCCGGTCAGCTGGGCGATCAGCTCACGGCGCTGGGCCGTGAGCGTGATCGTCGCGACCAGGCTGATCGACAGGGCGGTGATGACAGCCACCGCCACCGCGATCTGCACGCCGATCCGGGTGCGCATCGTTCAGGTCTCGCTTTCCGGGGAGAGCGCGGCGCGCGCCGGGGCGCGGCCGGGAGCCGTGGCGGGGTGCGTCACGGCGTGTGCCGGCGCCTCGGGGAAGATCGGCAGGTAGCGGACCGCCAGCGCGAAGGCCGCGAAGCCGAGCGCCACGAGGCCGAGCGACACCGTGATCTCCATCCACGACGGCACGTAGCGTACGCCCGCGGCCCGTTCCATCCCGGTGACGCTGATGTTGAGCCGGTTCATGACGAAACCCATCACCGCGCACAACGACGCGGCGATGAGTCCGGAGGGACTCGAGCGCACCCCGTCGAAGATCAGCAGGCCCACCGGCACCAGGACGCCGATGGCGAACTCGATCATGAACATCCCTTCCTCGTACCCCGGGTGCGCGAGGCCGGCGAGGGCGCCGTTCCCGGACAGGGTCACGATGCGCAGCAGGCCGTAGACGCCGAGCGCCACCACCATCCCGCGCCCCAGCGGCTCGAGAAGGTCCATCTCGAGGTGCCGTCCGAAGGCCCGCTTGCTCAGGTACGACTCGAGCACGGTCATGGCGATGCCGCCACCGATCGCCGAGATGAAGAAAAGGAACGGCAGCATCGGCGTGTACCAGAGCGGGTGCAGCTTCTCCGGGACGATGAGGTAGAGCGAGCCCAGCGAGGACTGGTGCAGGGTCGACAGGATCACGCCCGCGATGACCAGGGGCGTTCCCACCACCTTGATGATCCGCCGCGGTCTCTCGAGGCGCAGCCGCTCGAACACCACCGGCGAGAACTCCAGGGCGAGCACGGCGGTGTACAGCATCACGCACCAGGCCACCTCGAACATCACCGACTCCGGGTTCCAGTAGATGATCGCGTGCCAGATGCGCCACGGCTGCCCGAGGTCGAACATCAGCCCCATGCTCACCAGGACGTAGCCGAGGAAGCCGGTCAGGACGGTCGGCCGGACGATCGGCTCGAACTTGTGCAGATTGAAGATGTGCACGATCGCCGTCAGCGTGAAGGCCCCGGCCGCGAGACCGACGCCGCACAGGACGTCGAAGCCGATCCACAGGCCCCAGGGGAACTGGTCGCTGAGGTTGGTCGTCGCTCCAAGCCCGCGCGTGAAGCGCACCAGCGTCACGACCGCGAACAGCGCCACGACGATCCCGAAGAGCGACTCGTAGAACCCGAAACGGAACGCCGGCCGACGTGCCGCCGCCTGGACGCTCATCGCCTCTCCTCCCCCTTGCCCCCGGATCGCCGCCCGCCGTCGTCGACGACGCGGATCATGCCGTCGTCGCCGCCGTCGTCACCGGCGAGCTCCGCGTCGTGGACCTCCGCCCGCCGCTTGGTGATCCAGTGCACACCGAGCAGGAAGACGCCCCAGACCATCACGAACGACGGGATCTTCGACAGGACCTGCCAGGTCAGCAGCGGCAGCGGCTGCTGCGGCACGTCGGTCTTCATGCCGAGGCTCGCGAACGGCACGCCGGCGATCACCAGCACGCCGGTGCCGCCGGCCTCGGCCAGACCGTAGATGTGGTCGACGTACTTTCCCGGCTCGTTGACGAGGCGCGCCCGCGCCTCGCGGACGAGATCGTCGCGCTCGCCGAACATCGTCGCGCCGGTCGGGCAGACGGTGGCGCAGGCCGTGGCCTTCCCCTCGCGCACGCGGTCGATGCACATGACGCACTTGCCGACCACCGGCACGGCCCGATCCCACTGGTATTTCGGCACACCGAACGGGCAGGCCATGATGCAGTAGCGGCAGCCGATGCATTTCTTCGAGTCGTAGACGACCGGCCCCTCGGGCGTCTTGGTGAGTGCCGCCACCGGACAGACCGAGACACAGGTCGGATCGAGACAGTGGAAGCACAGCCGCCGGATGTTGGCGCCGTTCTCCTTCTCGACGACGGTCCAGGTGTAGGCCGTCGTGCGCTCCTCGATCGGCAACGGCAGATCGTTCTGCTCCTTGCAGGCGGCGCTGCATGCGCCGCAGCCGATGCAGCGCGTCTGGTCGAACAGCAGCCCGACGCTCATGAACCGCCTCCCTTCGGTTGTGCGGCCGCGGCACCGCCGCCCTGCGGCGGCGCCGGCTTGTGGCAGTGTTCGCAATCGTCCTGAATGCCGGTCGCGGTCTTGCCGTCGTGGCAGACGCCGCAGGATCGGCCGGCCGCCATCTCGTCGTGCGTCACGCGCCCGACGGGCTTCAGCATCTTGAATGGAGCGGGGTGGCACCCGGTGCACTTGTTGTCGGCGATCGCCACGTGGGTCTCGTGACTGAAGACGACCGGGCCCGGTGAATCCTTCGCCTTGTCATAGACGATGTCGCGCGGCAGGCGGATGTCAGGCAGGGCGCCGGCGATCGCGACGACGGAGACCATGGCCGCGGCGGAGCGCCACAACCATCGAGCGGCAGATCGGTCCATTGACAGGCCCTCCACTAACGCTCCGAGCCCGACCGAAATTGCAACAACTATGCCGGAAGGCGCAACGGCTGCGTGGCCCGTCGACTGCGGACTTTAGGGGAGTCTCAGGCGGGGTGCGGGGCCGATTCCGGGAGCGTGACGCTCTTTTTTGCGGGCCGGTAGGCGCACCACGGGTCGCTCGCGAGATAGTTGCCGGTCATCGCGAAGGCGCGCGACCGCGAGCCGCCGCAGATGGCGTTGTACTCGCAGATTCCGCAGATACCTTCGTAATCGGACGGCCGGCGGAGCTGCAGGAACAGCGGCGATGTGCGGTAGATCGCGTCCAGGCGGTCGCGCCGCACATTGCCCGCGGTGATCGGCAGGAAGCCGCTCGGGAAGATGTCGCCGGTGTGCGAGATGAACAGGAAGCCGTTCCCCGAGTTCACCCCCTGCGGCGCCAGCCCGATTGTGTGGCCCGGCCCCTCGGTGCGCATCAGCGACGCCGGCAGCGCCGCGTCGCCGCGCTGGCGGCGCGCCGCGCCCTCGGCCTCGGCCTCGCGCTGGGCGACGTAGCGGCGGTAGTGCGGCGCCTCGGTGATCTTCACCAGGAACTTCGCATCCTTCTGGGCGCGGTAGAGAACGCCGAACAACTCCTCGCACTGCTCCGCCGTCAGGCCCGAGAGACCGGTGCCCCGCCCCATCGGCACCAGGAAGAACACCTCCCAGAAGACGACGCCGAGGCTCTTGACCAGGTCGACCATCTCGGGAAGGTAGGGCGCCGACTCGCCGCATAGGGTTGTATTGATCTGCAGGGGCATGCCGTGCCGGTGCGCCCACTCGATCGCCTGCATCGTCTTGGCGAACGCCCCGGGGACGCCGCGGAACCCGTCGTGCAGCTCCGGTCTCGGAAAGTCGAGACTCAGCGCCATCTGCCCGGCCCCGGCCTCCTTGAGGCGGCGGACGATCTCCTCGGTCAGAAGGTCGGTCGCGGCCGGGATGGTCGCCATCCGCAGGCCGAGATCGGTGCCGTAGCGAATCAGGTGATAGAGGTCGGGGCGCTTGAGCGGATCGCCGCCGCTCAGGATGAAGATCGGCGTCCCCATCTCCTTCGCCTGGCGCAGGACGCTCTCGCCTTCCTCGGTGCTCAGCTCGCGCATGTCGCGCCGCGGCTGGGCCGAGGCCCGGCAGTGATGGCAGGCGAGGTCGCAGGCCTGCGTCGTTTCCCAGATGATGAGAAACGGCGTGCGCTCGTAATCGACGTAAGGCATCTTCATCGTTCTCTCCCCAGCCGCCCTGATGCCCAAGCCTAACCGGAGCGGGGCCTGCGGAGCAACCAGCATGCCACTTGACCCGCGGGGAACAGTTATTGCACAAGGGGGCGCCCGGACCACCGGGGGGCCCTTCGGCTCGGAGCCGCCGCCTCTCCTGTCCGCTGGGAGGAGACCGATGAAAGCCTGGATTCACCGGTTGGGATCGATCACCATCGCCATCGCGCTGCTCACCATCGTGCTCGTGGCGCTCGCCGCCGGCACCGTCGTCGATTCGACCAGGGGGATGGAGGCGGCCAGCCGCCTCGTCTACGACTCTCTGTGGTTCCGCCTGCTCCTCGGGGCGTATGCGCTCAACATCCTGTTCTCGCTGATCGACCTCTTCCCCTGGGGCCGGCAGCGGATCGGCTTCGTGCTCACCCACGGATCGATGCTGGTGATCCTCGGCGGCGCCCTGATGACACTGGTGTTCAAGCAGGAGGGCCGCCTCGCCCTGTGGGAGGGCGAGGAAACCGACCAGGTCAGCCAGGGCACGCGCACGGGGGCGCTCGAGGGCGCGCCGCCGCTGACGCTGCCGTTCAAGGTGCGCCTCGACGCCTTCGAGATCGACTATTACCAGGGCACGCGGCGGCCGGCGATGTTCAGGAGCCGCGTGACCGTGATCGACCCGGCGCGCGGGTCGTTTCCCGCCGTCATCGAGATGAACCACGAGCTGTCGCACGCCGGCTGGCGCCTCTTCCAGAGCAGCTACCGGCAGACCGCCGAGCGCGACCAGACCATCCTCTCGGCGTCACGCGACCCGGGCCAGTCGATCGTGTTCCTCGGCTACTGCCTCCTGGTCGGCGGCATGATCGCCGTGCTCGTCACCCGCATCGGCCAGCACCGGGCCGCCGCCCTACCGGCCGCCCGCCCCGGCGCCGTGCGGCGCGCGGCCGGGGTGATCGGCGCGTTCCTCGCGCTGGGTGCCGTCGCCCCGGCGGCGTGGAGCGCCACGCTCCCCGACTCGGCCACGGTCGGGACGCTGCGGCGCCTGCCGGTGCAGTACGACGGCCGGGTCATGCCGCTCGACACGGTGGCGCGCGAGGCGGTCCGCAAGGTGACGGGCCGCGGCCGGTGGGCGGGGGCCGATCCGGCCGCCACGGCGCTCGGCTGGACCTTCGACCCGGACGGCTGGGCGGCCGAGGCGCTGGTGCCGATTCACGCCGACCTCGCGGCCGCGGTCGGGCTCCAGGGAGTGACCGGCAGGGCGTCGTTCAACCAGCTCGTGAGCGCACCGGCCCTGCTGGCGCTGATGGACCAGGCGCGCACCGCGTCGCAGTCCGATCAGCCCATGACCCCGGCGCAGGCCGAGGCGACGAAGATCGAGGAGCGCCTGGTCGCGATGCAGGGTTTCCTGAATGGCCAGATCCTGAGGGTCACCCCGGTCGTGGTCGCCTCCGACCCCGCCGCGGCCTGGGAAGCGCTGCCGGCGGTGCAGCAGCCGACCGATCTGCTGGCGGTGGCGGCAGCAAAGCCGGCCGTCGCTGTGTTCGGCGACCCCGCCCGGCTCGACGCCGCCATGGAGCGCGAGGTGCGCTACAACCGCGTGCGCCCGTCGCGCCTCGCCTGGTGGATCCTGGTCCCCGCGGCGCTGTGTGCCGGCCTCGCCTGGAGCCGCGAGCGCCGCCCGTGGGATGCACTGGCGGTCACGGGTCTCGCCCTCGGCACCGCCGTGATGACCTGGGGCATTGCCACGCGGTGGCAGATCGCCGGCCGCATCCCGGCGTCGAACATGTACGAGTCGCTGCTGTTCCTCGGCTGGGGCGTCGGGCTGGCCGCGCTTTTGGCCCTCGTCGTGCTGCGCAACCGGCTGGTCACGCTCAACGCCACCGCGATGTCGGCGCTGACCATGATGCTGACCGACCTCCTGCCGATCGACCCGTTCATCCACCCGATGATGCCGGTCCTGAGCGGCACGCCCTGGCTCGCGATCCACGTGCCGATCATCATGGTGAGCTACTCGGTGCTGGCCCTCGGTGTGGTCGTGGCGCACATGCAGATCGGCGTGCTCATCTTCGCCCCCGCGAAGCGCGAGGTGGCGTTCCGCATGAACGACCTGCTGTACTGGTACACCTTCGTCGGCGCCATCCTGCTGATCGCGGGGATCCTGACCGGGTCGATCTGGGCCGCGTCGTCGTGGGGCCGGTACTGGGGCTGGGATCCCAAGGAGGTCTGGTCGCTGGTCGCCTTCCTCGCGTACCTGGCGATCCTGCATGGGCGCTTCGATCGCCTGCTCGGGCCGTTCGGCGTGGCGGCGCTGAGCATCGTCGCCTTCTGGACGATTCTCATGACCTACCTCGGGGTGAACTACGTTCTCGCGACGGGGCTGCATTCGTACGGGTTCGGCGGCAGCGGGGTCGTCCGCTGGATGCTGTTGGTCGGTGCCGCCGAGGGCCTGTTCCTGACCCTCGGCTGGTTCTCGCAGAACATGCAGCGTCAGGAGCCGTCCCCCCGCCCATCGCGCGCCTGAGGGAGATACTCTCTACGCAGGCTTATCTTACCGGCCGTGCGCACCGCGCAGATTTTGCGCATCGACATCGACGCCACCGGGTGGTGGTATCCTTCCCCGGAATTCGCCACCAGAAGGGAGAAACTCCATGACCGCCCCGACCTCGACCCCCGCCAACGCCACGAAGAGCGCCTGTCTCATCGAGCAGGCCGAGATGTGGAGCGCCCACAACTACCATCCCCTGCCGGTCGTCATCGTCCGCGCCGAGGGGGTGTGGGTGTACGACCCCGAGGGTCAGCGGTACATGGACATGCTGTCGGCCTACTCGGCCCTGAACCAGGGCCACCGGCACCCGAAGATCGTCCAGGCGCTCAAGGATCAGGCCGACAAGGTCACGCTCACCTCGCGCGCCTTTCACAACGAGCTGTTCGGACCGTTCTGCGAGACCCTCTGCAAAGTCGCAGGAATGGAGATGGCCCTGGTGATGAACAGCGGCGCCGAGGCGGTCGAGACCGCCATCAAGACGGCGCGCAAGTGGGGCTACAAGGTCAAGAAGGTGCAGCACGACAAGGCCGAGATCATCGTCTGCAACGACAACTTCCACGGCCGCACGACGACGATCGTCGGCTTCTCCTCCGAGCCGCAGTACAAGGAGGACTTCGGCCCGTTCACGCCCGGGTTCAAGCTCATCCCGTACGGCGACATCAGGGCGCTCGAGGCGGCGATCACGCCGAACACCGTCGGTTTCCTGGTCGAGCCAATCCAGGGCGAGGCCGGCATCCTGATGCCGCCCGCGGGGTACATGAAGCAGGCCGCCGACCTCTGCCGCCGTCACAAGGTGCTGCTCATCGCCGACGAGATCCAGACCGGTTTCGGGCGCACGGGGAAGATGTTCTGCGCCGACTGGGACGGCGTGAAGCCCGACCTGTACGTCGTCGGCAAGGCGCTCGGCGGCGGCTTCCTGCCGGTGTCGGCGGTCATCGGCACGAAGGAGACCCTCGGCCTGTTCCGCCCCGGCGATCATGGATCGACATTCGGGGGCAACCCGCTCGCCTGCGCCGTCGGACTCGCCGCCCTCGACGTCATCGTCTCCGAGCGGCTCCCCGAGCGCTCGAACGAGATGGGCAACTACTTCATGAAGCGGCTCCGGGAGATGAACTCGCCGCGCGTGAAGGAGGTCCGCGGGCGCGGGCTGCTGATCGGCGTGCATATCAAGGACGAGCACGGCACGGCGCGGCCGTACTGCGAGAAGCTCATGGCGCTCGGCATCCTCGCCAAGGAGACCCACGGGCAGGTGATCCGCTTCGCCCCGCCGCTCGTGATCAGCCGCGAGGAGGCCGACTGGGCGCTCGACCGGATCGCCCAGGTCCTGGCTTGAAGAGCCTGCGCAACTACATCGACGGCGCCTGGTCCGAGCCGGGCGGCGCGTGGCTCGACGTCGAGAACCCGGCCACCGGCGCCGCGATCGCCCGGATGCCGCTGTCGGGCGCCGCCGACGTCGACGCCGCCGTCCGGGCGGCACGGGCCGCCTTCCCCGCCTGGGCCGCGACCCCGGCCGATCGACGCGTCGCGCCGCTGTTCCGCCTGGCGGCGCTCATCCGCGAGCGCCGCGAGACGCTGGTGCGCACGCTGGTCGAGGAGAACGGCAAGTCGCTCCCCGACGCGCGCGCCGAAATCGACCGCACCCTCGAGAATGTCGAGACCGCCTGCGGCATGCCGATCATGCAGCAGGGCGACAAGCTGGTCGGCGCCGCCCCCGGCATCGACGCCGAGGTGCTGCGCCTGCCGATCGGCGTCTTCGCCATGATCGCGCCGTTCAACTTCCCGGCGATGGTGCCGTTCTGGTTCCTGCCGTACGCCGTCGCCACCGGCAACACCTTCGTCGTGAAGCCTTCCGAGCTGGCGCCGATCACCATGCAGACGCTGTGCACCTGGCTCGACGAGTGCGGGCTGCCGAAGGGCGTCGTGAACCTCGTGAACGGCGACCGCGCCGTCGCCGAGGCGATCGTCGCGCACCCCGGCATCGCCGGCGTGTCGGTGGTCGGCCGCTCGGCGACCTGTCTCGCCATTGCCGAGGCCTGCGTGCGGGCGAACAAGCGCTTCCAGGCGATGGGCGGCGCCAAGAACCACCTCGTCGTCATGCCCGACGCCCACATGGAGGAGGTGATCCGCAACATGATCACCTCGGGGTACGGCTGCGCCGGCCAGCGCTGCATGGCGTCGTCGGCGATCGTCGCGGTCGGCGACGCCAACTACCGCGAGGTGACCGAGCGCTTCACCACCGCCTCGAGCCACGTCATCGTCGCCGACCCGCTCGACCCCCACGTGGCAGCCGAGCCGATGGTCATGGGTCCGGTGATCTCGGCGCAGGCACGCGCCTTCATCCACGGCATGATCGAGACCGGCGTGAAGGAGGGGGCGGCGCTGGCGCTCGACGGCCGCGGTGTCCGCGTTCCGGGGCGCGAGCGCGGCCACTATGTCGGGCCGACCGTGTTCACCGGCGTCGAGCCCGGCATGGAGATCCACCGCACCGAGATCTTCGGCCCGGTGCAGGTGATCCTGCGCGCCGCCACCCTCGACGACGCCATCCGCATCATCAACGAGCACCCGTACGGCAACGGCGCGTCGATCTACACCCGGAACGGCTACTACGCGCGCAAGTTCAAGATGGAGGCGCAGGCCGGGATGATCGGCATCAACGTCGGCATCCCCGCCCCGGTCGCCTATCTCCCCTTCGGCGGGATGAAGTCGTCGCAGTTCTCCCACATCAAGGCGCAGGGCCGGGCGGTGGTGAGCTTCTTCACCCAGGACAAGATCGTCACCGAGCGGTACTGGCCGGAATCCTAGACAATCTGGCACCGCCCTCCCGGGTCCTTCGCGCGTCCACTGGTGGTAGGCTAAGGCGCACGAGGGTCAAGAGCATGGGCATCCGGGAGATGATCGCTGCGAGACGTGACGACATCCTGCGCATTGCCGCGCGCCATGGCGCTCGCAACATCCGTCTGTTCGGGTCGGTGGCCCGCGGGGACGCCGGACCCGAGAGCGACGTCGACTTTCTCGTGGACGTGGGCCCCGAGCACAGCGCCTTCTTCCCCGGCGGACTGGTGGCGGACCTCGAGGATCTTCTTGGACGACGTGTGGACGTGGTTGAGCCGGACGGGCTTCATCCCCTCGTTCGCGACCGTATCCTGCGCGACGCGGTGGCTGTGTGAAGGACCCCGGGCTCTACCTGCTGCACATCCGGGACTGCCTGGCGCGGATAGAACAGTACACGGCCGACGGCCGCGAGACCTTCCTCGCCACCGATGTGGCGCAGGACGCCGTCCTGCGGAACCTGCAGACGATCGGCCAGTCGGTGGCGCGCCTTCCGGATGAACTCAAGGCGTCCCATCCGGAGATCGACTGGCGCGGCATTGTCGGCCTGCGCAATGTCCTCGTCCACGACTATCTCGGCGTGAACATTGTCCGAGTCTGGGAAACCGTGGAGCGCGACATTCCGGCCCTGAGGCGCACCGTCGACGCGATGCTCCACGAAATGGGGACAACATCTCCGGAGTGACCGCAGCCGGGATCGCCCGATGTCCCGTCGCGACCCACCGCCCCCACCGACACGATCCCCGGCGGAGGCTGGCCGTGCGCAGGCGCTCCCGGCGCAAGCTCGTCACCGAGCGGTACTGGCCCGAAGCGTAGCGGCTACGATCCCGGCTTCAGCGACTTGTCGGGATAGGCCGGCGCCGGCGGCACCGGGACGGGCTCCTTGCGGATCGCCTCGAGCAGGTGCGCCACGGCGGCGTCGAGCTGGGCGTCGGCTCCATTGAAGGTGGAGTGCGGCAGATTGTCGACGACGATGTCGGGGTCGACACCGTGCCCCTCGATCAGCCAGGCGCCCTCCGGCCCGTAGACCCCGGTCTCTGCCGCCGTCGCGATGCCGCGGTCGACGAGGAAGTTGCTCGACGACAGCCAGATCTCCCCGCCCCAGGTGCGCGTGCCGATCACCTTGCCCAGCCCGAGCCGCCGGAAGCCCTCCGAGAACGCCTCGCCGTCGGAAGCGGTCTGCTCGTCGCACAGCACGACCATGTGGCCGCGGAAGGCGTACTGCATGTTCCAGTAGGGGTTGCCGACCCGCGGCTGCCAGTAGAACCAGGCGCGCCGGAGCAGCCGCTCGAGGATCCACGAGTCGATGTTGCCGCCGCCGTTGTGGCGCACGTCGATGATCAGCCCCTGGCGATTGAACACCGGGTAGAACTCGCGCACCCACTCGCTCATGTTCTGGCCGCCCATGGCGCGCAAATGAACGTAGCCGATCGCCGCCCGCCCCGCCTCGTCGACCCGCAGTCGCCGCGTGTGCTCCCATTCGTCGTAACGCAGGTCGGCCTCGCGGCCGGAGGTGATCGGGACGACGATGACGTCGCGCGCCGCGCCCCCGCCGCTCGCGCCGCCCTTCGCGCCACCCGGGCCGCCGGGTTTCGGCTTGATGCGCAGCAGCACCTGGCGGTCGGCCTGGTTGCGCAGCAGCGTCGCGACGTCGGGCACCGACAGCGTCGACACGCCGTTGATCGCCTCGATGACGTCCCCTTCCGCCACGTCGACCCCGGGACGGGCGAGCGGCGCCAGGCGCTCCGGCCGGTCGGGATCGGCGCGGTAGATGTGTTCGACGCGGACCCCGCCCGCGGCCTCGTCGCGCCGCAGCACCGCCCCGAGCGACGCCGTGCCCACCTGGTCGCCGCCCTTCCGGTGATCGCCGCCGAACACGAAGATGTGCAGCGCCGACAGCTCGCCCACCATCTGCGCCAGGAGGTTCGACAGCTCGCCGCGGTCGGTGACCCGGTCGACGAGCGGCAGGTACTTGTCGCGCACGGCCTTCCAGTCGACCCCGTGCATGCCGCGGTCGTAGAAGAAGTCGCGCTCGAGGCGCCACGCCTCGACGAACATCTGCCGCCATTCCTCGCGCGGGTCGATCGCGAAGGTCCAGTCCTTCAGGTTGACAGTCGCCTTGGCCGGATCGGCCGGCGGCTTGCCCGACGCCTCGAAGACGAGCAGGTCGTTCGCCTTCGCCACCAGGAGCGTCTTGCGATCGAGCGCCAGCTCGTACGACTTGATGTCGTCGAGGATGATCTCGATCTTGTCCACCTTGTTGTCGATTGCGAGCGTGCGCAGCGACGGCTTGGCGTCGACCACCGCGTCGCGCGCGGTGAAGAAGAGGCGCTTCCCGTCGGTGGCGAGGGCGCCGTAGTTGCCGGCCGGCGCCGGCACGTCGCGCGTCCGTTCGATCAACCCCTCGAGATCGATCGTGACGCGCGGCGGCGCCTCGGTGGCGGATTTGTCCTTGGCGCCGGTGTCCTTGTCCTTGCCGTCCTTGTCCTTGTCATCCTCGGTTTTCGGCGCCAGCTCGTCGGCCGGCTGGAACGGCGAGCGCCGGCCCTTCGTGAGCGCGGTCTCGTAGATCCGCGTCTGCCGATCAAAGAACGGCTCCGGCGCCCGCGACCCCCACGGGCTCGGGACGACACTCTGGAGATTGCGGTCGGACAGGAAATAGATGAAGCGGCCGTCGGGGCTCCAGGCGGGGCTGTAGCTGTCATAGCGGTCGGAGGTCAGCGCCGTCGCGGCCTTGCGCTCCATGTCGTAGAGCCACAGGCGCGTGAAGGTATTCGGGCCTGGCATGGCGTACGCGAGCCAGCGACTGTCGGGGGACCAGACCAGGTCGCCGAAATCGCCGTCGGTCGAGGCGGCGATGAGCGTCTGCTTGCGCGTCGCGACTTCGAGCAGGAAGAGCCGCTGGTCCTTGTCGTGGTGCGTCACCCACCGGCCGTCGGGCGACGGCACCGCCTCCCAGCGCAGCACGCGGCCGTCGCTCGTCAGCGTAAGGGCGGCGCCAACACCGTTCGCCGGCAGGCGGGCGATCTCGACCTCGCCGGTCGCATCGGAGAGCGCCAGGAGCGACGCGCCGTCGGGCATGAAGCGGCCATCGCGGTAGCGCACTCCCGGCGCCCGCGTCGCCTCGACCAGCCTCCCTTGGAGCACCGGCGCCACGAAGATCTGCCCGCGCGCCGTCAGTGCGATCCGGTCGCCTTTCGGGGCGAGGTGCACCCTCGTCACATAATCCATCGGCGCCTTGATCCACTTCTCGCGCATCTGGTCGAAATCGGACGTCAGGGTGATCGACACCGCCGCGTCGGCGCCGGTCGCGACGTCGACAACGCGCAGGTCGGCGCCGAGCTGGTAGACGATGCGCCCGCCCGACAGCGCCGGCGACTGGACGTCCCAGCCGGAATGCCGGGTGTGCTGGCGCAGGTCGCCGCCGGCCGTGTCCATCGACCAGATGTTCATCGTCCCATCGCGATCGCTGGCGAAGTAGATCCTCCCGGCGCGCAGCATCGGGGTCTTGCTGGTCCCCGGCCAGTCGGCGGTGAGCGGCGCCGCTTCGGCGTCGCCCTTGCGGAAGCGCCAGATGGTCTGCGCCGTGCCGCCCTTGTAGCGCTTGGTGTGGCTGCCCTGGAACGGCAGGCGGGTGAAGTACAGGGTGTCGCCCGCGGGGTCGAACACGCCGTCGGCCGCCTGGCTCAGCGGCAGCCGCTCGACGCCGCCGCTGGCGAGGTCGAGCGCCACCAGCTGGTCATCCGGAAGGCCGGACCAGCGATCGGTGCGATACAGCAGCCGGCCGTCGGGCATCCAGCCGGTCACGACCGGCGCCGCGCCGTCCCAGGTGCGGCGCACCGGCAGCCCGCCCGCGAGCGGCATCGTATAGATCTCGACCGGCCCCTCGTACGCCGCCGAGAAGGCCACGGTCGTGCCGTCGGGTGCAATCGCCGCCGCCGTCTCGGAGCCGGCGTGCGACGTCAGCCGCCGCGCCGTGCCGCCCGCGACGCCGACCGTCCAGAGATCCCCCTCGGCGGTGAAGACCACCGTGTCGCCGTGGATCGCCGGGAAGCGGTAGTAGCCGACCGGCGCGGCCGCCGGGGCCGCGGCGATCAGGAGAACGGCGGAGGACATCAGGAGCGGCAGCAGGCGTTTCATCGCAAGACCCTCAGGATGGGGAGGCCGTCACGCGGGGCGTGTCGGCCAGATCGTCCAGACTCCCTCGGCGGTCGCCAGCACCCGGCCGCGGGCGTCGCGGATCTCGCCCTCGGCGAACGCCGCGGTCCGCCCGCGCCGCGCCATCCTCCCCTCGGCGGTGACCATCCCCGGAAAGACCGGCTCGCGAAACTGGATCGACAGCTGCATCGTGCCGCACCATTCCTCGCGGGTGATCGCCGCGACGACGGCGGTGCCAAGCGCGGTGTCGAGGAGGGCGCTGACCACGCCGCCGTGGGCCACCCCGCGCCGGTTGAGGTGTTGCGGTCCCACGGTGAGCTCGTACTGCGCCCGCCCGCTTTCGCGCAGCGTGCAGCGCGCGCCGATCAACTCGTGGAAGGGCGGCTCCTCGTCGTGCGGCTGGCTCATGGCCGGTCATTCTGCCACAGCGCCGGCCCCGCGCGTCAGGCGGCGCCGAGCGCCTCGGCCCGCGGCGCGGTATCATTCCGGCCCGTCATGCCGACCCGCCGAAGCCCCGGGCCCCGCGGCGCCACCGGGCGCCCGACCGCCGCCCCCCGCCCGCGCCACCACGTCGCACCGCCCGCGAAAACGCCGCGCGCCTGCCGCCTGGCCGGACCGCGATCGCTGTCGCCGATCGTCATCACCTGCGAGCACGCCTCGCCGCACCTGCCGGTCGGGCTGGCGCCGCGGGCGCCCGCCGAGCGGCGCATCCTGGCGTCGCACTGGGGTTGGGACATCGGCGCCTGGGCGGTCGCCACGCGCCTCGCCGCGCGCCTGCGGGCGAGCGCCGTCGGCGGGGCGGTGTCGCGCCTCGTCGTCGACCTCAACCGGTCGGCGGGCGACCCGTCGCTCGTGCGCCGCGCGGCGGAGGGTTTCCGGCTCACCTGGAACAACCCGCTGCCGGCCGAGACGATCGAGCGCCGGATGCTGGCCTGGCACGTCCCCTATCACCAGACCATCGACGCGCTCATCCTGCGGCGCCTCGTGCGTGACGTCCGGCCGCTGCTGTTCGCGACCCACACTTTCACCGGCGTCTTCGAAGGACGGCGGCGCGAGTTCGACTTCGGCGTGCTGTTCGACCGCTCGCGCGTCGAGGCGGCGCTTCTGGCGCGCGGGCTGCGCGCCGCCGGCTACCGGGTGCGCTTCAACCAGCCGTACTCCGGTCTCGCGGGGATGATGTACGCCATTCACCGGCACGGGGCGCACCACGGGCTGCCCTGCTTGGAGCTCGAGATCAACCAGGATCTGTTTGCCCGTCGGGGCGCCGCCGCGCGGATCGCGGCCGCCGTCGCGCGGGCGCTCGGCCCGGTGATCGCGACGACGGCCGCCGAGGCGCCGCGTCCCGCGACGCGGCCGACCTCCCGGCGCGGCTTTACTTCGCGGCGTAGACGCTGAGGTTCAATACGACCTTCTGCCCGGTCAGGTTGGCCACCGCGACCCGGAGCCGCGGTCCCATGACCGGCTGCACCGCGTTGCTGCGCGCCTCGGTCGCGCTCTGGAACCCGAGCAGCAGGCGGCTTTCGACCGGGACCAGCGGCGGCCCGTACGCCGTGACGATGGCGACGCGACCGGTGACCGCCGCCCGGGCGGTCGCGGCCGCGAGGTAGCCGACACGCTCGAACCCCATGACCTCGAGGTCGCGCTCGGCACGCTCGCCGGGCATCAGGACGACGTCCTCGAAGACGCGGGCGAACTGCGCATTGCCCACGACCACGACCGGCTGCGGCGGCGGGGGCGGCGGCGGCTCCTGCGCCAGGGCTGGACCGGCCGCCGCCAGGGCCGCGACCACGACGAGGATCGCTGCGATACGACTTGGAATACGCCCGTTCATGTCTCTCCTCCTTTGAGGGATGGTCGAGCGCTCGGAAAGACGCTCGTGGAGGAAGAAAGGTTTAGGACGCGCCGCGGGTCAGGGCTTCATAAGCCCGAGACGGGCCAGGAAACCGTCCAGGAGACGGTCGAACTCCGCCGGCTTCTCCATCATGAGGAAGTGCCCGGCGCCCTCGATGGTGTGGAATTCAACCTGGGGATCGAGGGAGCGGACGTAGGCCTCGTACTCGGCGCTCCACATCGGGCTCTTCGCGTTCACGACCAGCAGCGGGACGCGGATCGGGTCGTCGCCCCAGATCGACAGGTCGAGCATCCCCTTCATCGCGCTCACCGCCACCGCCTGGGGCGTGGCGACGGCCACGGCGCGCACCGCCTCGCGCGCACCGGGCGGGGCGGCCTGGGTGAACATCGCGTCCATCATCCCGCCCACCGCGTCGGCATAGCCGGGGCCCTCGAAGCGGCCGACGAATCCGCGGATCTGCTCGGGGTCGGAGATCAGTCTCCGCAGGGCGCCGTCGACCGCCACCAGGCCGAGGGTCCGCTCCGGGTCGCGCCGGTAGAACTGCCGCACCACCGGGGTCCCCATGCTGTGCCCGACGAGCACCGCCCGCCGCACCCCCGCGTCCTTCAGCACCGCCTCGATGGCCGCGGCGAAGCGGTCCATCGTGTAGTCGACCGCCGGCTTGTCGCTGCCGCCGTGCCCGGGCAGGTCGAGGACGACGACGCGCACCCTGCCGGCCAGCGCCGCCACCTGCGCCGCCCACACGCTCATGTCACAGGTCCAGCCGTGGACGAGCACGACGGCTTTGCGTCCCTTGCCAAGGCTCTTGTAGTGCACGCGGAGGCCGTCGGAGACCGCATAGCGGGACGGGGCGTTCGCCAGGGTCGCGGCCGGAGCGGTCGCGATGGTGGCCGCCGGCGTTGCGGCCGCGGCTGGCAACGCGGTCGTCGCCAGCGCGGCGACCAGCGCGGCGGGCAGCAGGGGCGATCGTGCGGTGAATCCCATCGTCATCCTCCAGGGGAGGTCGTGTCCTGCGGTTTTTCGATGATGAACAGCAACCCGCCGTAACGCGAGACCAGGGTCCCCAGCGACAGCACGCCCACCGCCCGGATCAGAAACTCGACCGAGCGCAGCTTCAAGCGCTGGAAGGGGGTCAGCTTCAGATGCCGATAGTGGTACCCGAAGTCCATGCCGCACTCGCCGGCGATGCGCAACCCGTGGGCGGCGCAGAACTCCCGGATCCCCCGCAGCGAGATCACCGGCTCGTGGAAGACGGGATATGGGGCGTGCCCGGGCTTCCCGGCGTCGCAGTCCTCGGCGAGGTAGCGGTAGAAGGCGACGTGCAGCCGGAACGGCAGCATGCGCGTCAGCCACCCGACCACCGATCCGCGGTCGGGGATCTTGACCACCAGCAGGCCGCCCGGGGCCAGCCACGACGCGAACCGCTCGAGCACGCGGTCCGCGCCGCATACATGCTCGAGGACGTAGGCGCTGTAGATCGCATCGAACGACCCCGCGGCAAATTCCACCGTCGACAGGTCGCCGTGCACGGCGTGGTGCAGATCGCCGACCACGGTACGGCGATGCGCCAGGGCGCGCTCATCGAGATCGACGCCGGTGATCGCGTGCGGGATCCCGGTCATGTCGACCAGCCAGCGCCGGCCGCAGCCGGCCTCGAGAATGCGCAGGGGCGATCGTCGACGCGCCGCCGCGGCGAAGGCGCGCCCGACGATCTCCTGCTCGTCGCGGATCGTGTCGAGGAGGACGGGCGAAGCCGGCCGGCCGCTCACTTGAGGAACCAGGGAAGCACGGTGAAGCCGTGGAGGGAAAGGGTGCGGTCGCCCCCGTGCACCAGGACGCCGCGCTTGTTCCGATTGCCCGGCAACCCGGTCCACCACCTGAGCGCGTCCACGGAATCGGCGGCAACCGTCACGCCGGACTTGACCTCGACAGGGACGAGGCGGTCGCCCAGATCCATGAGGCCATCCAGCTCGTGCCCGGTCGCGTCTCTCCAGAAGAACAGGGGCGCCTCCCGGCCGGCGTTCTCGAAGCCCTTGATGATCTCGCCGATGACGAACGACTCGAATATCCCCCCCCGGAGCGGATGCTGCTTGAGCAGAGCGGGGGTGTGGATGCCCAGCAGGTAGCAGACCAGGCCCGTGTCGAGGAAATGCAGCCGCGGCCTCTTGCGCAGTCGCTTGCGGAAGTTCGCGTGATGCGGAGGGAGCAGCGTCACGATGAAGCCGATGCGCAGCGCCGTGATCCATGCCTGGGCGGTGGGCTGGCTGACGCCCGCGTCCGCGGCGAGGGCCGTCAGGTTCAACTCCTGCCCGGTCCTGGCGGCGGCCAGGCGCACGAACCGCTCGAAGGCATCCAGATCGAGGACCCTGAGAACATCCCGGAGATCCCTCTCGACGTAGGTCCGGATGTAGTCGGCCAGCCACCGATCCGGCGGCAACCCCTGATCGTGGATCCTCGGGTAAAAACCTGCCCAGATCGCGGCCCATGGGTCGAGTTTCGGCGGAGACACGCTGCGGGGCGTGGAATCGAGGTTCCGCGGATCCACCGACTTACGGCCGGTCAGCTCGGCCAGCGTCAGCGGCAGGAGCCGCAGGATCGCGGTCCGACCCGCCAGGGTCTGCGAGATGCCCTCCATGAGCAGGAGATTCTGCGATCCGGTGAGAATGAACCGGCCCGGACGGCGATCCTGGTCGACGGCGTCCTGCACGTACGACAGGAGTTCGGGTGCCCGCTGGACCTCGTCCAGGATCACTCCGCCACGGAGGCCCGCCAGGAGCCCGAGGGGATCCTCCCGCGCCCGCGATCGCTCGTCCGGTCGTTCCAGGGAGACAAACGCGTGGCGCGGGAAGGCCTGCCGGACCAGGGTGGTCTTGCCGGACTGCCGGGGGCCGGTCAGGGTCACGACCGGCATGCGGCGGGCCGCCGCCCGCAGTTCTTTCGCCAGCGCCCGGCGGAACATGGCGCCATTCTGGTGACCGGCCACGGAAATGTCAAATCCAAGATTGAATCTTTAAACTGACACGCCGGGCGCGCCGGCGGGAACGCATGCGATCGCCACACGCCGGGCTTGGCAGCCGTGGTCCCGGCGTGGTGCCGATCATGACGCCCCCGCCGGCAGCGGCCCGCCGAGCGCCGCCAGCCGCCGCTTCGCGTCCTCGACCCCGGGCGCCCCGGGGTCGGCGTTCTTCCAGTCGTTCAGGAACCGGCCGTACCAGTGGCGCGCCCGCTCGGTGTTGCCGAGGCGCTCATAGATGCCGGCGAGACGGTGCTGCTCGAGGGCGAAGATGGGACCCATCGGGGCGCCAACGTCCCGCCGCCACGACGTCGATCACGGTGAGGTTCACGGGAAGGGAAGCCCCCGCCGCCAGCGCCCCCGAAGCGATGATGAGCAGCAGGTCCTTCAACCGCACCAGCTTGTAGCTGTCGAGCCAGGTGAGGCAGAGCAGGCAGGAGATCACTCTCACCGCGAGGTCGAGCATGTCAGGCCCGGTCGAAGATCTCCTTCGCGATGATCATCCGCTGGATCTGCGACGTCCCCTCGTAGATCTGGAACACCTTGGCGTCGCGCATCAGCTTCTCGACCGGGTACTCCTTGCTGAAGCCGTAGCCGCCGAAGACCTGCACCGCGTCGATCGCGGTCTGCATCGCCATGTCGGCGCCGAACGCCTTGGCCATGGCCGCCTCGCGGGTGTTGCGCTCGCCGCGGTCGATCTTCCAGGCCGCGTTCCAGACCAGGAAGCGCGCCGCGTCGATCTTCATCGCCATGTCGGCGATCATGAACGCCACCGCCTGGTGCTTCTGGATCGGCACGCCGAACGCGGTGCGCTCCTTGCTGTAGCGCACCGCGTGCTCCATCGCGGCGCGCGCCAGGCCGACCGCGGCGGACGACACGATCGGGCGGCTGTGGTCGAACGCCGCCATCGCCAGGAGCCACCCCTTCCCCTCCTGGCCGATCAGGTTGTCTTTCGGCACCTTGACGTCGTGGAAGGTGACGGCGCGCGTGTCGGAGGCGCGCTGCCCCATGTTCTGCTCCTTCTTGCCGACCTCGACACCGTCGGTCCCGCGCGGCATGTAGAAGGCGCTCATGCCGCGGTGCTTCTGCGCCGGATCGGTGTAGGCGAGCACGAAGTACCAGTCGGCGACGCTGGCGCCGGTGATCCACATCTTCTGGCCCTTGATGACGTAGTCGTCGCCGACCTTGCGGGCGGTGGTCTTGATCCCGAGGACGTCGGAGCCGGCCTGCGGCTCGGTGACGCAGTAGGCGGCGAACCGGCACTCCTCGGTCATCGGCCCGAGGATGCGCTTCTTCTGCTCGTCGGTGGCGCCGACGATGATCGGCGATTCGCTGAGGGTGTTGGCCTCCATCGCCGTGCCGATGCCGGTGCAGCCGGCGGCGATCTCCTCGGCGATCAGGCACCCCTCGAGCACGCCCAGCCCGGCGCCGCCGTACGCCTCGGGGATGTGGGTGTTCATCAGGCCGAGCTCCCAGGCCTTGGCGCAGATCTCCTTCGGGAACTCGCCGGTCTGGTCGTGGTGCGCCGCCTTCGGGACGATCTCCTTCTGGGCAAACTCGCGCGCCAGCGCCTGGAGCTGCTGCTGCTCGTCCGACAGGCTGAAATCGATCACGTGGCCTCCGCTCCGGGTGGCCGCGCATCCCCGGCCTTCCCGCGGACGCATGGTACCAGCATGGCGCGGTTCGCGCGGCTGCGGCGTTGGGGCGAGTCGTTGCGGCGCGTCGTTGCGGCGCCGTCGCCCGCGCACATAGAATGCCGCCTGTCGACCCGCTCGCCGCAGGGAGGACGTCCGGATGTCGTCGCGGGCCCATCAAGTGTCCCGGCCGTTTCCGGCCGGACTGATCGCGATCCTCGTCCTCATCATCGGGGGCAGCATGGGGGCAGGCTCGGGGCCGGGCCCGGAGCCGGTCCCGCTGCCGCCGCCCGACGCCGTGCCGCCTCCAGGCGCGTCGCCGGAGCCCGGCACCGCCGCACCGGCCATCGAGCAGGCTCCGGTTCTATACTGCCCGCGCTGCGGGGCGGACAACCGCCCGGACAGCCGCTTCTGTCGCGAGGACGGCGCGCCGCTCCCCGTCCTCGAACCGGCGCGTCTGACCCCCGGCTTCGAGCGTGCCTCCGAGACCTACTCGCGCGCCGAGATCCAGGCGATCCTCGACAACGCGACCCGCGCCGTGGTGCGCATCCATGTCTCGGCGCGCAGCGCCATGCGCTATCCGATGATCTCCGACACCGGGCGGGCGCGCGAGGCGCGGCTCGTCGTCGAGACAGGCGACTTGCAGATCGCCGGGTCGGGCTTCGCACTCGGCTCGGGGAACGAGGTGATCACCAACGCCCACGTGGCGGCGCCCTCCGACGACCCGGCTCAGATCCAGCTGTACACCCGCGCCGGCCTCGCCCTCAAGGCGCGGCTCGTCGGGCTCGACCGGCCGACCGACCTCGCGCTCCTGCGCATCGAAGGCGGCAGTCTGCCGCCGCTTGAGTGGGGCGACTCCGACCGCCTGCACATCGGCGAGGAAACCTGGGCGATCGGCAACCCCCAGGATATCGGGCTGTCGGTGACCCGCGGCACGATCAGCAGCCTGGGACACATGCGTGCCGGGCTGAACGAGATCGAGTCGTACCTGCACAGCGACGCGTCGATAACCCATGGCAGCAGCGGCGGGCCGCTGGTGGATGTCCTCGGGCGGGTGGTGGGCGTCTCCGACATGGGGTTCCACGAGGAGCGCGGCCAGGGGTACTCGATCCCCTCGAACCTGGCGCGCCGGGTCATCGATCGCCTGCGCAAAGGCGGCGTCTACGAGCGCGGCTTCGTCGGCCTCCATCTGAAACCGATCGACGCCGAGGCGATCAGCCGCTTCGTGGTGAAGCGCGGCGACGGCCTGATCGTCGCCTCGGTCCTCGCGGGCTCGCCGGCCGCCGGCGCCGGGTTCCGCGAGGGCGACGTGATCTTCGGCATCAACGACCGCCTCGCGGCCTCGCCCTACATCCTGCAGGAGGCCGTGTCGAGCGTCGGCCCCGGGCGCCGCATCCGGATCAACCTCGATCGCGCCGGGAAGTCGCTGGCGCTCGAGGTGATGACGGTCCTGCGCCCCGCGGCGCCGCGCCCCGACCCGGTCCTCCAGCTGTCCGCATACCTGAGAGCCCGCTTCGAGGACGCCCCCGGCGGACGTGGTGTCGTCATCCGCATCGACGACGACTTCAGCCTGGCGCGCCGCAACGGCTTCAGCGACGGCGACCGCGTCGAGAGCGTCCTGCCGGCGGCCGACTGGCCGGAGGAGGCGATCACCATGGATTACTACACGAAGCATGCCCATCCGGTGGAGGTGCGGCGGCTCGACGACCTGCGCGCGGCGCTCGGCCGCGCGCTCGTCGGCGGGCGCGTCGGCGCCATCTTCCTGGTCAGGAGCGGACGCGCGGCGTTGGCCGGCGTCGCCTACGATGAGATCATCCCGATCATCCTCTGACGGCGCACGGCGCGCCGGCGCCGGGCGGCCCGGCCCCGGCTTCCTGCCTCTGGCGGGAGTCGTCGTCCTGGCCGCGATCCTCCCGGCTGTCGGCGATGGCGTGGCCTATGGAGAGACCCCGGCGCCACCGGCGGCCGCCGGGCCGGCCGCGAGGGCACCCGAGGCGACGAGGACGGCCTGCCCGCGTTGCGGCTATCGCAGCGACGCCGACTGGCAGTACTGCGCCCTGTGCGGCTGGGACCTGTCGATCCTGGCCGGGAGCCAGGCCGGCAAGGTGCTTTCCACAATCGGCCACGCCACGGTCGGGGTCATCGCGGTGCACCAGAACCCCGCGATGAGGGACCTTCTCCCGCCGCAGATGCTCCGGTACCTTCCACAGCTCGAGCGCAGGATCGGGGACGGTCCGGCGCGCCACAAGGTGTTCGGCACGGCGTTTCCGATCGGCGCCGCCGGCGTCTTCCTGACGACGAGCAACCTGCTCGACAATACCGGCGAGATCAGCGTGCGGACCTCCGACAACCACCTCTATCCGGCCACCCTGCTCGCCTTCGACCCGGCCTCGGGACTCGGCGCGCTGCGCGCCGAGACGCCCGGCGCGGTGCCGATCGAGACCGCCCCCGACGGCGCGCCCCCCGGCAGCGGCTGGGTCTTCTGCTACCCCGTCGCGGTCGAGGAGGGCGTGGCGCGGCACCTGCCGCTGTCGATCCACGCGGGTCGGGTCACGGCCGCCGGGCACAGCGGACGTTTCGTCGCCGCGTTCGAGGATCTGCTGCGCACCGACCAGGCCGTGCCGCACGGCTGCGAGGGCGGCCTGTTCGTCGACACACGCGGGCGTGCCGCCGGCATCGTCGTCGAGGGCAAGGAGGCGGGACTGACCTGGATCCAGGCGCTCGGCCCCCTGCGCCGCGCCACCGAGGCGCTGGCGCGCGGCGCGGTCCCCGACTGGCCGTACTACGGGTTCGGCCTCGTGGCCATCGACGATCTCAGGCGCCGCCGGTTCGGCCTGGCGACGGACGAGTCCCGGCCCGTCGTGCCATACCTGATCGCGGACGCCCCGGCGCAGGCGGCGGGCCTGCAACCCGGCGACGTGCTGACCGCCGTCGACGGCGAGGCGATCGACTCGCTGATCGCGGCGACCCGGGCACTCACCCGCGCCAGCCCGGGCGGGCCGGCGGTGCGCCTGAGCGTCGCGCGCCGCGGCGTTGCGCACGAGTTCCCGGTCGTGCCGGCGCGGCGCCCGCCCAACATCATGCTCGACCCGGTCGACGAGATGGCCGAGGGCCTCGAGGCGACGCTCGAAGAGGTCACGACCGGACCCACCTCGCAGCAGGGGTTGCGTATCGTCGCCCTGGCCGCGGGCGGGCGCGGGGCGGAGGAAGGTTACGCCGTCGGCGACGTGATCACGGCGGTCGACTCGAAGCGCATCCGGACCTTCGCCACCTTCAGCCGCGCGGTGCGCGAGAAGAACCGGCACCTCTTCCCGGAGCGCGAATCGAGGGTCGAGGCGCACCGCCGTGTCTCGGTCTATTTCCTCGGGCTCGACCTGCGGCCGGCCGCGGGGGCGGACAACTCCCGCCTGTACGTCAACTACTTCCCCGATCGCCTGACGGCTCCGGTCTACTGAGATGCGCCGCGCGACGCCAACGCCCGGCCAACCCGCGAACGGAGGGATCACGCGCCGGGCCTTCATCGTCATGGCCGCCGCGGTCGTCGCCCCCGGCGCGCGGGCGGCCGGCACCTGCCCCGCGTGCGGCGCCGCTGTCGACGAGCGGGCGCGCTTCTGCACCGCCTGCGGTCGCAAGGTGGATGCGCCGTCACCGGGCCCGGAGACGCCGGACGCCGCGTCCGCCCCCGCGCCTGGAACCACCGCCCCGGGAACGCCCGCGCCGCGCGCCGACCCCGCCGCCTCGGTGGTCCAGGTCGTCGCCACCCACGACCGCGAGCTCACCTCGGCCTACGGCGCGATCGTCATGGGCTCGACACTGAAGATCGACACGATCTTCGGCAGCGCCTTCGCCGTCGCTCCGGGGTATTTCGCGACCGACGCCGCCGTCGTCGCCGGCTCGCGGACGATCGCCCTGCGGGCGGCGGGCAGCCGCAGCGCCGCGGCCCGGCTGGCCGGCATCGACCCGCTGCTCGGCGTGGCATTCCTTGAAGCGACGCTCGAGGTCGGGCCGCCGCTGGCGCTGCGTATCACACCGCCGGTGCGCGCCGGCGAGGCGGCGACGGCGGTCGGGTTCGCCTCCGGCGGCCGCGACCCGGTCGCGCCGGCGCGCACCTCGGGCGTCGTCAGCGGGGTGCACCGGATGCGCGCCGGATATCGGCCGGTCGAGGACTACATCCAGACCGACGCGGCGCTGCCCGACGGCTTCGCTGGCGGGCCGCTCCTCGATGCCGAGGGGCGCGTGATCGGCATGGCCACCGGGCAGCCGATCGGCCGCCGCATCATCATGGATTCCGCTCCCGGCCTCGGGCTGTCGCTCGCGGCGCCCTGGATCGAGCGCGCCCTCGACTGGCAGGTGGCCGGACGTCCGGCGCGGCCATGGCTCGGCCTGCACCATGTCGACGCCGATCCCGAGCTGAGGTCGCGTTACCGCCTCGCGCCGGAGATTCGTACCGTCATCGACCTGGTTTTCACGGACAGCCCGGCGGCGCGCGCCGGGCTGCGGCGCGGCGACGGTCTTGTCAGCGTCGACGGCCTCGACGCCACGAAGCTCCTGGCGATCCAGGAACGACTCATCGCGGCGGCGCCGGGCGCGGCCTGGCCGCTGGTGATCGCCCGCGGTGGCGAGCGCCTGTCGCTGACGGTGACGCTGGCGCCGCGTCCCGACCGGCCGCGCCTGGCGGCGGTCGACACGCTCCTCCTCTACGGCGGGCTCGAGCTCACGCCGCGCTCGGACGGCGGGCTCTTCGTCACCCGCGTCCGGTCCGGCTCGGCCGCGGCGGACGCGAAGATCGAGATCGGCGACCAATTGCAGTCGATTCTCGTCAAGAAGGACCTCGCGAACGCCGACCGCAACAACGCCACCTGGCGCCCCGCCAGGGATACCACCGAGCTGGAGAAGAACCTGTCGTACGCCTGGTCGGATTTCGATTTCTTCGTCGTTCTCAAGCTGCGCGGGCGCGACGGCGAACGCAGGGCCCTGCCGTTGCTCGAGTTGCTGACCTCCGGTAACGCCCTGTAGGGGCCTGTCCGGACACGCGCGCCGGATGGCATTTGCTAAGATGCGCGCATGCCGTCGCGTCTTCTCGACATGCGCGAGTGCGCCGACCCCGCCTTCCGCGACATCTACTCCGGGATGCGCGCGCTCGACCTCGACCGGCAGCCGGCCTGGTTCCGGCCGCTCCTGGTGCGCAGCCGGCGGCTGCGCGGCATGACCGGGTTCGACCATTGGTCGCGCGCCTGGGAATACCCGTGGGCGGTGATCGAGGCCGGGCTGGCGCCGTCCGCGACCGCGCCTGCGCTGGGCGACACCACGGTCCCGGTCGCGGCGGGCACCCTGCGTCTTCTCGACGTCGGCGGCGGCGGCAGCCCCTTCGGACCGTGGCTGGCGACGCGCGGCCACGAGGTGCACGTCGCCGACCCGTCCCTCGACCAGGGGCGCGACTTCGCCCGGGACCCGGCGCGCAGCGTCTACCGCAACGCGCGCACGGTCGCCAAGCGGGCAGTCTTCGCCCTGCTCGGGGTGCGCTCGCTCTGGGGGCTGCCCGGCGCCGGCGCCGGCGGCGCGACCGGAGGTGCGGCCCACAATGTCGGTGTGCGTTACCACGCCTTCGGCGCGCAGGCGCTCGGCTTCCCCGACGCGCACTTCGACCGGGTCTTCTGCCTGAGCGTCATCGAGCACATCCCGCACGACCTGTGGCCGGCCTGCGTGTGCGAGCTCGAGCGCGTGCTGCGCCCGGGCGGGCGGCTGGTGATCACGATGGACATGGAGACCCACGAGGCGGACGCGCGGCTGCCGATGCGTCTCGTCGAAGCCTGTTCGCTGCGCCTGCTCGGCGATCCGCGCTACCCGGCGCCGATCGACCCGGCCGGGGCGCAGCGCCGCCACCCGGGGAACTGGTACGAGACGATGGGGCTGGTCTGGGAGAAATGACCATGCAGACGGTGCGCAACTACATCGACGGCGAGTCGGCCGACGCGGCGTCGGGGAAGACCTTCGACGTTCTCAATCCGGCGACGCGCGAGGTCATCGGCCGGGCGCCCGCATCGGCGGCCGCGGACGTCGACCGCGCCGTGCGCGCGGCGCGCCGCGCCTTCGACCAGGACGGCTGGCCGCAGGTATCGGCGCGCGATCGCGGCCGCATCCTGTTCAACCTGGCGGCGCACCTGCGCGCCAACGCCCGGCGCTACGCCGAGATCGAGACGCGCAACAACGGCAAGCCGATCGCCGAGGCCGAGGGCGACGTCGGCGACGCCGCCTTCTGCTTCGAGTACTACGGCGGCCTCGCGACCAAGATCAGGGGCGACGTCCTGACCATCCCCGACAATGCCATGAGCCTGGTGCTGCGCGAGCCTCTTGGCGTGGCCGGACAGATCGTCCCGTGGAACTACCCGCTGATGATGGCGGTGCAGAAGATCGCCCCGGCCCTCGCCGCCGGCTGCACCGTGGTGCTCAAGCCGGCCGAGCAGACGCCGCTGTCGATAGCCGAGCTCGCCGATGGCTTCGGCGAGGCCGGCGTCCCGAAGGGCGTCGTCAACATCGTGCACGGCTTCGGCGAGTCGGCGGGCGCGCCGCTGGCGACCCATCCCGGCGTCGACAAGATCGCCTTCACCGGCAGCACCGAGGTCGGCAAGTTCATCATGCGTGAGGCGGCCGCCACGCTGAAGCGGGTGTCGCTCGAGCTCGGCGGCAAGTCGCCGAACATCTTCTTCGCCGACGCCGACTTCGAGGCGGCGGTGGACGGCGCGCTCTTCGGCGTCTTCATCAACCAGGGCGAGGTCTGCTCGGCGGGCAGCCGGGTCCTCGTACAGCGGCCCATCTACAAGAGGATGCTCGACGCCATGGTCGAACAGGCGAAGACCATCCGTCTCGGCGCGGGCATCGACCCGGCGACGAGGATGGGCCCGCTGGTCAGCGAAGAGCAGCACACGCGGGTGCTGCGCTACCTCGAGACCGGCCGGCGCGAAGCGAAGGTCGCGATCGGCGGCGGTCTCCCCGATCGCCTCCCGGCCGGGGCCGAGCGTGGCTTCTTCGTCGCCCCGACGATCTTCTACGACGTCGACAACGCCGCCACCATCGCCCGCGAGGAGATCTTCGGCCCGGTCATGGCGGTGATCCCGTTCGACGACGAGGAGGAGGCCTACCGCCTCGCCAACGACACGCCGTACGGTCTTGCCGCCGCCGTCTGGACACGTGACATCTTCAAGGCGATGCGCGCCGTGCGGCGCCTGCGCGCCGGCATCGTCTGGGTCAATCACATGCAGCCGGCTCCCGTCGAGGCGCCCTGGGGCGGACTCAAGCAGTCGGGGTTCGGGCGCGAGCTGGGGCCATGGGGGCTGGACGAGTACCTCGAGGCGAAGCAGGTCTACATCAATCTCGACGAGAAACCGATCGGCTGGTATCGCTGATCGGGAGGGGGTGCGCGATGTCACGGGCATCGGGTAGCGGGAGCCAGGCAGCCCGGACAGGACGGCGGTGGGCCTTCGAGCATCACCGCGCGCCGCTGCTCAGTCGCAGAGAGTTCGTGCACCGCTTCCTGCGCTTCGCCGCCTTCGCCGCGCTCCTGGTGGCCGGTTCCATGGCGATCGGAGTCTGCGGCTACCACTGGATCGCCGGTCTCGGCTGGGTCGACGCGCTGCTGAACGCGGCGATGATCCTGACCGGCATGGGACAGGTCGACCCGATGACGACGACGGCCGCCAAGCTCTTCGCGGCAGCCTACGCCCTGTTCAGCGGCGTCGCCTTCCTGAGCATCGTGGCCGTCCTGCTCGCGCCGATGGTGCACCGGTTCCTGCACCGGTTGCACCTCGAGATGGACGACCCGCCCTCGCGCGAAGACGAACGAGACAATCGGTAGTTCGCTGTTGCCGTGGAGCGTCGGCGGTCAGCGTGGCGCAGGCCGGCGCGCAGCGGAGCGGCCGCCGCTGTGATCGCCGGGTCGTCTGAGATGGGATGAAGTGGCTGGTCCCCCGAAGGGACGTGGTGGCTAGAATCGCCCCACACGCTTTCTTGACGCGCTCCGAGGCGCAACCTGAGGAGGACCAGCCGTGACCCATGGTGCCATAGATCTTGGGAAGAAGATGAGCCAAGTCTGCATCCTCACCGAGGACGGGGGGATCATCGAGCGCCGCATCCGGACCGAGCGCGAACGGTTCGCATCAGTGTTCCAGCCCCACCCGGGGATCCGCATCCTGGTCGAAGCAGGCACCGAGAGCGAGTGGGTCGCACGCTGTCTCGAAGAACTCGGACACGAGGTCATCGTCGCCGACCCGAACTACGCGCCGATGTATGCCCAGCGTCAGCGCAAGATAAAGACCGACCGCCGCGACGCGCGCGCCCTGGTCGAAGCGTGCCGCCTGGGCGCCTACCGGCCGGCGCATCGGACATCCGACGCACAGCGGCAGGTGCGGTGGCACATCGCCACGCGCGAGCGCCGGGGCCCCGACGCGCCGCTCTTGGGCGCGTTGGGCGGCGCGAGGCGAAGCGAGGGGAGGCTCGCGCAGCGAGCCGGACCCGTGCCCGGCGGTCACAGCGGCGGCCGCTCCGCCCCTCAGGTGACCGCTTGCTGACCCGCCAACAGCGCCGCGCGGCCGCGGCGGGCGACCAGGTAGTAGAGCACCGGGACGGCGACGCGGCTGAGGAGCGTCGCGGCGACTTCGCCCATCATCAATGAGAGCGCCAGCCCCTGGAAGATCGGGTCGAACAGGATCACGAAGGAACCGACGACGACGGCGGCGGCGGTCAGGAGCATGGGGCGGAAGCGGATGGCGCCGGCCTCGACGACCGCCTCCTCGAGCGGGCTCCCCTCGCGCAGGCGCTGCTCGATGAAGTCGACCAGGATGATCGAGTTGCGCACCATGATGCCGGCGCCGGCGATGAAGC
>Ga0210377_10000732_pt1 | contig 31395 bp, 27 predicted proteins | sample PLM4_65_b1redo_FD_155480 | JGI IMG/M metagenome (GOLD analysis project Ga0210377, IMG submission 155480) | Groundwater sediment microbial communities from an aquifer in East River, Colorado, USA - PLM4_65_b1 redo | ecosystem: Environmental > Terrestrial > Soil > Riparian zone | place: USA: East... | reverse complement strand
CCAAGTCCGGCAGGTAAGCCACTGAACTCCGGCAGCGGACGACACGACCTCGGGTAAGTTAATGCAAGTTATGGGAAATCAAGGGGTTACATTGCCAACTCCGGATCAGGAGAGTCCTGGTTCGAGCCAGGAGGGGCAATAAGAGCGGCCGCGAAACACGGCCGCTCTGCTGTTCTAAGGAGGCTCGTTCCTCGGGGGGCTTCGCCCCCTTCGGGTCGAGCCCAGCAGGGCCAATAAGGGGCGGCCAGCACAGCTGGCCGCCCTGATTTTCAAGGAGGTCTCGCCGTCGGGCCCGTTAGACTCGATGGAACGTTTGAGATCGTCTGGGTCCTCCGGTCGAGCCCAGGAGGGGCAACACGAAGGGCCGGCAGAAGCCGGCCCTTCGTCGCATCTGTCAGCCTCTCCTGCCGGCTACTCAGAACCCCACGGCGAGCATCAGCGTCAGCAATTGGTTGCCGTTTGCTGGCTTGGGCTCAAAGGCATCACCGGAGCGAAAGGTGTAGTTGAGCTGGAACTGCACGTTCTGGTGCAGTTGGTAGATCCCCCCGACGGTGGTCGCCCGGTCCGTGTATGCGGTCGCCCTCCCGTTGTCCCCGTGGCGATAGGCGAGCAGCAGCGTCCCCCGGTCTGGAAGCACGCCGAGTTCCCCGGCCACCGCGAAGGCGGTGCGGTCACGCGGGCGTGTGTTGAACAGGTTCGGGTTATCACCCACATCGGTGCCCTTGGACCGGGCATAGCTGAGGAAGACCCCGAGTGGCAGAGTGCCCACGAGACCCTGGGCCTGCCCGTCCACTGCCCACGCCTTCGTATCAACGCTCGTGACCGTGCCACTCTCAGAACCGTCGTCCACCTTCGCCGATCCAAACCACGCCTGCGCCCCGATCCCGAGATCCCAGTTGCCCACGACCGGCGTCACCGCCACCCGGGCATAGCTCGCGGTCGGAAACGGATTGGCGAGTCCGTCCGCCGTCGCCAGGTGGACTGGCGCCCAGCGGCTGAAGTTGGCGAAGAAATGCTGGTTCCCTATGACGAAGGCCGCTCCTGACGCCGCTGACGAGGTACCCACATACTGTTGGGCGGAAACCTCGTTGCGATGCTCCATGAGCCGGATGTTCCGGACCGCACCCGTGTTCAAGAGCTCGAATCCGTAGGAGACGCCCAAGCCATCCGTGGTAAACGGAATGACCGAAGCCTGCACCTGGCCGATCTTGTAGGAGAACGGAATCTTGAAGCTGGCCAGGACGGCGGCCCCGCCTCCCGGAAGCTGTCCCTCGAGAACGAAGCCGATGTGCTCGCTCACGCGGCCGCCGAGTAACAGGACGAACTCATCGGGGAACTGCAATTCCCACGAATTGGTGGTGCGCACGTCGTCGGCATCGGTGCCGTTGGTCTTCTGCGCGCGGAGCTTCATGTACATGCTCGCATTGAGGCTGACCGGGAACGACAGGCGCGCACCCTCGACCTTTTCCTGCGCCCCCATAAGGGTGAACCCGTCCAGCTTGAAGCGCCGCCCCAAGGCATTGAGCGTGGGGAAGTGCTGGACGTGGCAAGCGGAACAGGCAAGGCCGGTTTGTCTGGCGAAGGCCGGTACGGTGTGCGTCGCCGCGGAAACGTGCAGGCTGGCGAGCAACAGCAGGGGCACGGAAACCATAGGTCGTACCTCGATCTCGGTTGCGGGACATCGAGCGAAGGTGAGTAACCATGCCGCAAGAGCAGAATTGCCGGGCCGACAGGCCTATCGCCCCGCCACGCCGCAATGCTTAGCACAAAGGCAATGAACAATTCGTGAAGAATTACTGAAGAGAGTCACCACTTCCTTGCTCACATCTCCTGGAGGCTATTAGGATCAAGGAGAATGAAACGGGTCGAGGTTTCTCTGCAACGCCATCGCCGGAAGAGGATGAGCTGGCTGGCGGTAGCCGCGACCACGGGCCTCTGTTGCCTCGTTTCTCCATTGGTCGCTCAACAGCCTGATAGTACCGAGACGTTCGCGGATAGTGTCGCCGCGAGGCAGGAGGCGATCGCGGCCGGCCGGAAGGTGTTCCGAGGCAAAGGCACTTGCTTTGCGTGTCATGGTGGCAAGCTCGAAGGAACTGCAATCGCGCCGACACTCCGCAGCCACAAGTGGCGAAACGGTGATGGCAGCCTCGGAATGATCCTGCAGGTGATCCAGAAGGGTGTGAAGAACACCGCGATGGTCAGTCGGCCGGGGAACATCAGCGAGGCCGAATTGCTCCAGGTCGCCACGTACGTCTGGGCGGTGAGCCGGGGCGCGGTGGAGCCCTAGGCGGGTCCGGCGGGGGTGCCGAAGTTGCGAAAGGGGGCCGGTCGGAGCCGGGACGATCCTCCATAGATCACCCCGACGAGCCCGCCGTAGACCAGATGTCCGATGAGGCTTCCGAGGAGCATCGCCGGCTCGCCTCGGGAGAACACCCCAGCGCCGACGAGCGGCATGAACACCAGTTGAGCGAGGATGAAGATGAGGAGGCCGTAGAGCAGGCCGCGAATGATTGGCGGACCGGGGAGGCGCCCGACGAGCGCGGCAGCATACAGCAAGGACAGCGTGACCCCGATGACCAGATGGATTGTCCAGCCCACCACCGGTCCTGCTGACGCATAGGCTGTAACCACCGCCAGCAGAGTGCTCAGGATGTTTCCGACCGCCAACTCCGCCAGCCCGAGCTTCGGCTCCACCAGCCAGAGTGCCGTCATCACGGCCGTTCCAACCAGCCCTGCCAGTGCCGCACGCCTGGTATTCATCTGATCGCCCGCCTCTGCAATGGTCGGTTGGGGTGGGAGACGATCTTCCCCAGATTCAATCCTAACAGGTTGTCTGCGGGTGAGAGGGCACATTCCATCTCGCCAAGCGGACCTGGTGATTTCGATGCATTCCGCTCTGGGGGCAGGAGCGGCAACTTGGGGCGGCCACGGAACGCGGCCGCACCGAGTGGCAAAGCACGAAGCGCGACGCCAGCAGCCCCTGGCGCCGCGCTTCAGCGTTGCGATTGCTTCGGCGGCTTCGCCGCCTCGCACCGACCTACGGAGCCGGCATACAGGCCGTCATCCCCGCCGGCTTCTCTCCCGAGGTGATGTCCACCCGGCGGTCCCACCACTTGCCCTTGTCCTTCGTCTCCCGGTTGATCTGCTTCCACGACTCCGCCACCTGATCGTCCGGAACCGGATACGCCTCGCCGAACGCCTCGACCAGGGTGACCCGATCGTCTCCGATGCCGAATCTCCGGAGCGCGGCCTGCACCGTCTTGACCCGCCTCCAGGAGAGATTGCAGTTGTAGGCGTCGCTGCCGACGAAATCGGCGTGGCCGCCCAGCCGGAGCTTGACCCCGGGATACTTCTTGAGCGAATCGGCCGCCACACGCACAGTATCCAACCCCGCGGCAGTCAGCTGGTCCTTGTCGAACGCGAAGTTCGCCCCGAAAATGACGATCTCCAGGCGCACCTCGACCGAGGAGGCGTCGGTCATTCCTTCGCATTGCACGGTGACGCTGTAGTTGCCCGGCTGTGCCCAGCTGAAGGTGCTCCCCGACTGCGTGGGGTTGCCCGTCGCGCTGTAAGTACAGTTGCTGAGCGCCCGGTTGGTGCCGTCGCTGTTGACGCCGTTCACCCGGAAGGTCACCGATTCGCCGATCTTCACACTGGCGCGCTCGGGAATGAGCTCGATCCGCGTGAGCGTGACCGGCGGCGGGGGTGGTGGCGGGGGCGGTGGCGGCTCCTTGATGGTGACCGCGGCGGAGCTGCTCGTTTCGCTCTTGGGCTCGGTCGCCGTGACCTGGTAGGAGCCCGGAGTCGATCCCGCGGTGTACTCTCCCATTTCGGTGATGGTGCCGCCGGTCGCGGTCCAGGTGACCGGGGTCGGCTTGCCGCACCGGGTCGCGGTGGCGGTGAAGGTCGTCCGCTCGCCACGATCGAGGGTCACGCTGGTCGGGCTGATGGTGACTCCATCCGCGGACTTGTTGCAGCCGCCCAGGAGGAGGCTCAGCCCCGCGTTGATGCCCCAGTTGTGGTAGGTCCCGTGATTCGGGTCATCGTCCGTCATCTTGTCGATGGTGCCTTCCACCCGGACCGGCCCGAAACGAAATCCTGCCACTCCGCCGAAACCGTTGTCCTGGAAGTCCGCGTCGTTGCCGTAGTTGTTTCGCACATACCGGGCGCCGAGGAGAAAGGCGGCCTTCCCGCCCAGGGGGATGTTGTAGGTCAGCCCGGCATGGATCGGAATGTGTCTTACGCTGGTGGCGGCGACCGCCCCATCGACCTTGGTCAGGCTGGCGTCGGCTTCGATTTCGAAGTTCTTCATGAAGAAGACCCCGAACCGGAGCCCACCACCGAATCCATTGTCGGCCGGAAGGTTGTTGACGATGTCCGTGGCGAGGGTCTTGGCGAACTTGGTATACCGCCCGAACGCACCCAGCTCGACCGTTCCCCCTGACTGCGCCGCGACCGGCGCGGCAGCGAGCATGCCCGTGAGGGCGAGCAGAATCTTCCCTGTGCTGTGCATAGAGCCTCTTTCCCGATATGGTCGCTCGGCCGCTTGCGGCCGTTATTTCGTTGGCGGCCCTGCACACAGGCTGGCTGCTTTTGGGCCTACAGGGGTGACGTCCGGGCGGGGAGTTTGATGACATCTGGAACGGGTGAAGGTACGTTTGCTCCCGATGAGGCCCCTTCCGGCTCTCTTGACCCTCTTCGCCCTGCTTCCGGCGGGCGGTGGCGTCGCTCGGGCGGCTGCCCAGGCCGCGCAGGACGACGGCCGCTGGACGATGCCCGGCAAGAACTACGCGTCCACCCGGTACAGTGGCCTCGACCAGCTCACGCCGGCGAACGTGGAGCGACTCAAGCCGGTCTGGAATTTCTCCACCGGCGTGCTCCGCGGGCACGAGGGACAGCCACTGGTGGTGAACAACACGATGTACGTGGTCACTCCCTACCCGAACGTCCTCTACGCCTTCGACCTGGCCCAACCAGACTACCCTCTGAAATGGAAGTACCGCCCCAACGTCGATCCTGCGGCGCTCGGCATCGCCTGTTGTGATGCGATCAATCGCGGCGCCTTCTTCGCGGACGGCAAAATCATCTACAACCTGCTCGACGGGCACACCGTCGCGATCGATGCGGCGACCGGCCGGGAAATCTGGAACGTCAAGATCGCCGACCTCTCCGACGGCGAAACCACCCCGATGGCGCCGCTGGTGGTGCGCGACCGGGTCATCGTCGGCCCCTCCGGGGGAGAGTTCGGCATCTATGGCTGGGCCAAGGGGCTCGACCTCGCGACCGGCAGACTGATCTGGACGGCGCGCAACGCCGGATCGGACAACGCTACCCTGACCCGCCCGGGAATTTTCAAGGCGTTCTATGACAAGGGCGCCAACCTGGGGCTCTCGACCTGGGAAAAAGACACCTGGAAGACCGCCGGTGCGCCGGTCTGGGGGTGGTTGTCCTACGACCCCGAGCTTGATCTGGTGTACTACGGCGTCGGCAACCCGGGGCCCTGGAATCCCGAACAGCGCGCCGGCGACAACAAGTGGAGTAACAGCGTGCTGGCCCGCCGCCCGGGAGACGGCGCCCTGGTCTGGGCCTATCAGTTCACCCCGCACGACAACTGGGACTACGACTCCAACGCCGAGATGATCCTCGCGGACCTCACGGTCAAGGGAAGGCCGCGCAAAGTCCTGGTGCATTTCGACAAGAATGGCTTTGGCTACACCATCGACCGCGCCACCGGCGAGGTCCTGGTGGCGGAGCCTTTCGTCAGCCTCAACTGGGCCAAGCGGATCGATCTCACGACCGGCCGGCCGGTGCTCGATTCCAGCAAATTCACCGGCGCCTCCAAAGGCAACGTCAAATACATCTGTCCCAGCCTCGAGGGAGGAAAGAGCCCGGTCTCCGCGGCGGCGTATTCGCCCCGCACGAACCTGTTCTACGTTTCGACCGTCAACCTCTGCATGGACTACCACGCCGAGGTGAAGGCGCGGATCCGCGGGACGCCGTTCATCGGTGCGAGCACTCCGTATGTCGCAGGACCCGGTGGGCACATGGGGGCGTTCATTGCATGGGATGCCGCCAGGGGACAGAAGCGCTGGGAGATCAAGGAGAGATACCCGGTCTGGAGCGGCGTGGTGGTCACCGCCGGCGACGTCGTGTTCTACGGGACGCTGGATGGCTGGCTCAAGGCGGTGAATGCCCGGACGGGTCAACCGCTCTGGAAATTCAAAGTCGGCTCGGGTGTCGTCGGCGCGCCGATCACCTACCGTGGTCCCGACGGCCGGCAGTATGTGGCGGTGTACGCCGGCATCGGGGGCGACTGGAGCCTGATCTCCGGGGATTTGAACGCCGATGATCCGGCCGACGTGCGCGACCCCGCCGATTTCATCAAGGACCTTGCCCGCTACACGACTCAGGGTGGCATAGTCTGGATCTTTGCCCTGTGAGGACCCGCGTCGCGAGCTCGGCGCTTGCGGTGCTCGCGCTGGTCGGATGCGCGGAGGGCAAACCGGCCCTGCCGGGTGACCGTCTCAGCAATCCATACGCGGGAGAGCAGAAGTCGGCCACTGAGGGGGAAAAGCTGTTCGGCTCGATGAACTGCGACGGCTGTCACGGGGGAGGTGCGGTGGGGTTCGTGGGGCCCAGCCTGAGCGACGGGCGGTGGCGCTACGGCGGAAGCGACGGCGAGGTGTTCACGTCGATCTCGGAGGGCCGGCCGAAGGGCATGCCGGCATTCGGCCAACTTCTGTCGCCCGAGATCATCTGGAAACTGGTGACCTACCTGCAATCGCTTCCGGTTCCCAAGTCCGTTCCCACCCAGTCCTGGTAATCCGCTCAAAAGTCGATCCGGACGCCGTGGCCTGTCGCGGTGCCGCCTCCCGCGACCGGTTTGCCCGACTGGTCGAAGGCCTCGTAGGTGATGGCCGATTCGAACGACCTTCGGTCATCGGCCAGGCGGATCCGCTCGGTGAAGACGCCATGGCCCGCGGGCAGCCATCCCCCTCCACCGGTCATGTCCTCCAGGCGCGCGGGAGGCTTGGTGATGTAAAAGAGGTACCGTGCCTCATACTGGCTCGGCCCCACCTCCCGCCACACCCCGTATGCCGGGGGCACCGGCGGCGCTCCATCGTAGTTGGAGGACTCGGTCAGGGTCCCGCCGGTGTTGAACACGTACATGAACTCCAGGTCCTTCATCGCCGCGAAGGCGCCGTCGCTGAACTGCAGTCTCGAGCGCCACGCCCCCGCGAGACCGCCCGATTCCCTGGTCGTGGGGCAGCCGGTCGACAGGAGCATCGCAACCAGACCGCCGGCGATTCCGGCGCCGTGAAATCGAAGAGTTGGCATACCCACATTCTATGGTCGCTCCGCTCTTCGCGCAGGACCGGGGAGACGGCGTAGATTGTCGAGGGGAAGTCCCGACCAGGAGGCAGGCAATGAAAACGACTATCGTCATCACCCTCGGCATCATCGCCTTCTCGGCGGCTTCGGCACCCCGATTCGCCCCAACCCAATCCACCCGCCAGGGAGTCCCCATCGACCCCGATGATATCGGCGGGGTCGTGACCGGCCCCAACGGACCGGAGGCGGGAGTCTGGGTGATCGCCGAGACGAGCGACCTGCCGACTCGGTTCGCCAGGATCGTGGTCACCGATGATCGGGGGCGTTATCTGCTACCCGATCTTCCGAGGGCGAGCTACCGGGTGTGGGTGCGTGGGTACGGGCTGATCGACTCGCCGAAGGTCCCGTCCGCTCCAGGGCGGCTCCAGAACCTGACCGCGGTGCCGGCGCCTAACCCGCGCGCCGCGGCCGCATACTACCCCGCCGCATGGTGGTTCGCGCTGCTTCAGGTGCCCGGCCCGGGCGAGTTTCCCGGCACCGGCCCCGAGGGCAACGGCATTGCGACCACGATGCGAAGCCAGGCCCAGTGGCTTCGGGGGATAAAGTCGGGCGGCTGCCTGGCCTGTCATCAGCTCGGCAACAAGGCCACCCGGGAAATTCCGGCATCGCTCGGCAGTTTCGCATCTTCGGCGGCGGCGTGGGACCGGCGGATCCAGTCGGGCCAGGCCGGCGGCGGCATGAGCACGGCTCTCAACCAGTTCGGCCGCCAGCGGGCGCTGGCGATGTTCGCCGACTGGAGCGATCGGATCGCCGCCGGCGAGGTGCCTCCGGCCCCGCCCCGGCCCCGAGGTCTCGAGCGCAACGTCGTCATCACCCAGTGGGACTGGGCCGACCCGAAGGCCTACCTTCACGATCTGGTGTCCACCGACCGCCGGAATCCGACCGTCAACGCCAACGGCTCCCTCTATGGGGCGCTCGAGGCCAGCGCCGATTATCTGCCGGTGCTCGATCCGGTGCGGCACCGGGCCACCCAGGTGCCACTCACGGTCCGCGATCCGGCGACGCAGCCGGCTAGCCGGCCCGAGATGCCGCAGCCGTCGCCCTACTGGGGCAACGAGCCGATCTGGACCAGCAAAAACAACGTCCACAACCCGATGTTCGACGGCCGCGGGAGGGTCTGGATCACTTCCGCCGTGCGACCGCCTGACAACCCCGACGTCTGCAAGGCGGGGTCAAGCCATCCTTCCGCGAAATTGTATCCGCTGGCGCGCGCCAGCCGACACCTCGCGGTGTACGATCCGAAGACGGAGAAACTCACCCATATCGGTACCTGCTTCAGCACCCACCATTTGATGTTTGCCGAGGATGCGAACCAAACCCTGTGGACCAGCGGTGGCGGGCAGGTGGTCGGCTGGCTCAATACCAGGATGTTCGACGCGACCGGCGACGAAGAGAAGTCGCAAGGCTGGACGGCGCTGATTCTCGACGCCAATGGCAACGGCAGGCGGGATGCCTACGTCGAACCCGACCAGCCGGTGGATCCCGCGAAGGACAAGCGGATCCCGGCCGGCTTCTACTCCGTGGCGCCGGCGCCGGACGGCTCGGTCTGGGGCTCGTCGCTGGGTTTCCCGGGCGCCGTAGTGCGACTGGTGCCGGGGCCTAACCCGCCTGAAACGGCGCTGGCCGAGTTGTACGAGCTGCCGGTGAATGACGCGCGGATCCCGGTGGAAGGGTTCTCGCCGCGCGGCATGGATGTGGACCGGAACGGCGTCGCCTGGGCGGCGCTCGCGAGCGGGCACCTGGCGAGCTTCGACCGGCGCAAGTGCCGGGGTCCGCTCAACGGCCCGACCGCAACGGGGCAGCATTGTCCCGAGGGGTGGACCTTCTATCCGGAGCCGGTGCCGCAGATGAAAGGGGTCGCCGGTTCGGGGAGCGCGGAGGCGAGTTATTACACCTGGGTCGATCAGTTCGACACCTTCGGGCTGGGCAGGAACGTACCCATCAATACCGGCAACGGCGCCGAGGGCCTGCTAGTGCTCAAAGACGGCGCCTGGGTCGTGCTGCGGGTGCCCTATCCGCTGGGGTTTTTCACCAAGTGGCTCGATGGCCGGATCGACGATCCCGCGGCGGGCTGGAAAGGGCGGGGACTCTGGACCACAGTAAGCACCCGGGCGCCATTTCACATGGAAGGAGGCAAGGGGACGACCAGCAAGGTGATGAAGTTCCAGCTTCGGCCTGATCCGCTGGCGAAGTGACAACTCGTACCCGGGCTCGGAGGCCCGCGTCAGATGCTCCCAATCGGTGACGACAACTCATCCCGCCGGATCACTCCGCTGGTCACTTACGCGCTCATCGCCCTCAACGTCCTCTTCTTTCTGGTGGAAGCGAGCGGCGGCGAGGCGTTCATTCAGCGCTGGGCTTTCGTGCCCCGCCGATTCCTCGCCGATCCTGCGGGAGACTTCCTCACGATCTTCACTGCCATGTTCATGCACGCCGGATGGCTCCACCTGATCGGCAACATGCTGTACCTCTGGATCTTCGGCGACAACGTCGAAGACCGTTTCGGGCATGCGAAGTTCGTGTTGTTTTATCTGGTCTGCGGCATCGCGGCCACTTTTTCCCAGCTCGCGTTCACCGCGGACTCCGCAGTTCCGAATCTCGGCGCTTCCGGCGCCGTTGCCGGAGTGTTGGGCGCCTATCTGCTGCTGTATCCGCGCGGGCAGGTCCGGGTGATGATGGGGAGGGGTGTGGTGCCGGCGCCGGCGCTGGTGGTCATCGGGTTCTGGTTCGCGCTGCAGTTGTTCAGCGGCATCGGCTCGGTGGCCGGTCCCGACCAGGTGGGCGGCGTGGCCTACATGGCGCACGTGGGCGGATTCGTCGCGGGATTCCTGCTGACGTTTGCGTTGAGGGGGAGGCCGGCGATCGAAGCCGCGAGGCCGCGATGACGCATGGAGGGTCCGATTCTTCAGTCCAGCGAGCCCAGCCTCTCGGATACTGCGTTGCGATCGAGAAAACTGGACTTCTGCAGGAAGGTCTTCTCCGGGTACCACGCGAAGACCACGGTGCCGTTCGCGATGAGCGGGATCAATCGCTTCGCGGCTTCGCTCGACACGGCGGGACACCCTTCGGTGCGGCCCATCGTGCCTTTGCGAGCTTTCGATTCGCCGACTCCCGGCGTGCCGTGGATCACGAGGCCCCGGAAGTATGCGTTGTCATTGATGCCGGGCTCGAGCCCGTGAAGCCGGAGTGAATAGCCTCGCACACCGGTGAACGTCAATCCGGTGATGAAAGTGCCAAGGCTCGACGCGTGGGATCCATTTTTATTGGAAAACCGGATCGCGAAGAGGTCACCCGAGCCTTCCCCGTGCGCGACGTATTCAGTCTCGAGCACCGCTCGCGAAATGACGTCGACCACCCAGAGCCGCCTTTCGGTCGCCGGCCTGCTGAAGTCGATCACGGTCAGCGTGAGGCTGGTGGTTCTTCCCGACGTCACCGCCGCCTTGTGCGCCGCGAGGGCGTGGCTCCACAGCTCGGCGGAAATCCCCTCGGGAATGATCTCGGAATTAAAGGCATTCGGGCCGCCGACTTCCCGCGCCAGAGCCCAAGCGGGGGCGAGTGCGGAAAGGACGAAAGCGGCCAGGATCTGGATCTTGCGGAGGCTCGGCATCGCACATAAGACGGTGGCGGCAGCCCACGACGCACAGATCGATTTTGGGACGAGATTACTTCGGTGGCTTCGCCACCCCGCAATGACGCTGTCGGCGGAGTTCCTACGCCGCCCGCGGCTCCGCCTCCAAGCCTGCGTCGCGCATGATCGTGATTGCTTCAACTCCGCTCAGGGTCTCCCGCTCCAACAGCGCATCGGCCAGCGCGTCCAGCGCGGGTCGGTTCACCCGCATGCAGTCGAGCACCGTGGCGTAGGACGCCTCGAGAATCGCGCGGACATCCTGATCCATCCGGATGTGCGTGTCGCTGCTCACCGGGCCGGAGTCGGGGTCGAACACGATGAGCCCGGTCGACGATCCCATGCCGAGCCGGTAGACCATCTGCTTGGCAATGCGGGTGGTGTGCTGCAGGTCGCTTGACGCCCCGCTGGTAATCTTTCCGGTACCATAGACCACCTCTTCCGCGGCGCGCCCGCCCAGTCCTTTGAGGATCTGTCCCTCGAGGTATTCGCGCGAAGAGAGGTGACTCTCGTGGTCCGGCTGAAAAAAGGCCACACCCATCGCACCGCCGCGAGGCTGAATGGTGACCTTGTGCAGCGGATCGGAGGGGGAGTACAGCACTCCCGCGAGCGCATGTCCCGCCTCGTGCAGCGCCACCAGCCTCCGCTCTGGGTCGGAGACGGCAAATCCTTCCCGGGCCCGGCCGAGGAGCACCCTGTCGCGCGCCTCCTCGATGTGGCTCCAGGTAACCGAAGCGCTCCCCGTCTTGACCGCGAGAATCGCGGCCTCGTTCAGCAGTCCCGCCAGCTCGGCGCCGCTGCTGCCCGTCATGAGGCGTGCGAGGCGGGTCAGGTCCACATCGGGGGCGAGGGGGACACCGCGGTCACGCACATGGAGTGCGAGGATTTCCTCCCGCTCTGAAACCGTCGGGAGATTCACCGTCACACTGCGGTCGAATCGTCCTTTCCGGAGCAGCGCATGGTCCAGGTCCTGCGCCCGGTTGGTGGCGCCCACCACCACCACCCCGACGCTCGGGTCGAACCCGTCGAGCTCGACCAGGAATTGATTCAGTGTCCGGTCGTCTTCATTATGTCCCTGCTCACGACCCCGGCGTCCCCCCAGGGTGTCGATCTCGTCGATGAATATCACGGCGCCGCCGGCCTTCCTCGCCTTCCGGAAGAGGGCCTTGATTCGCTGCACCCCCTGGCCGACATAGGTGCCGGTGAAATCGCTTCCACTCGCCACGTAGCAGGGAACTCCGGCCTCGCCCGCCAGCGCGCGCGCCATCAGCGTTTTGCCGGTGCCGGGAGGGCCCTCCAGCAGGAGGCCTTTCGGAATCCGGGCACCCATCGCCGCGAACTTCTGCGGCTCCCGGAGGAAGGTCACGATCTCCTGGAGATCTGCGAGAGCCCCGGTGTTTCCTGCAACGTCGGCAAAGGTGATTGCACTGCCGGCCGTCGCGCCCGCTTCAGTGTCCACCTTGCCGCCGCCGAGCTGACGGCGGAGAGCCACCACCATGAGCAGGACGATCCCCAGCGTGGCAAGGAGGCCGATAATCAGTCCGGCATCGGCGGGCTTGGGAAGAAACGTCACACCCGCGCCCGCGGCGGTTGCGGCGGTGATCAGCGGAGTGGCGTCGCTCGCCGGATAGACGATCCGTACTTCCCTGACAGCCCCATCGCGGGCGGCCAGCCATCCGCGAACCTCTTTTCCCGGCGTGACTTGAATCGAATCGACCTCGCCAGCCTGAATCGCCCCGACCAGCGTTCCATACGACATCGTCAGCGGCGCTTTGGGACGCGGGCGGGTTAGGGCGAACGCAACGGCCCCGATGAACAGCGCGACGCTGGTCCCGTAGATGAAAAGGGGCGAACGCAGTCTGCGGACACCGCGCGAGAATGCTGAGAGGATGCTGCCCATCGGGACTCCTGCGATTAAAAAACATTTCGGGGATCCACCTCGCACGAACGGATTGTTGCAGGGACTGTGCCTGTTAAACCGGGACGACTGGAGTTGGGGATTGGGCTTTGGGGAAAGGCAGTACACATTCCCCAACCCCCAACCTCCACTCACTCTCCACCTGGAGGTGATCATGAAGAAGCGCCTGGCGCTGCTACTCGTTCTCCCGGTTGCCCTCTCCGCGCAGTCGGCGCCGGTCACGATTCGCGCGGGTCTCCTGCTCGACGGGCGGGGCGGGGAGATCCGGAACGCGCTCGTCACGGTCGTTGGCGGGAAGATCCAGTCCGTCGGCCCCTATCAGGGAGGTTTGCCGACCTACGATTTCTCCCGGCATACCGTCCTCCCGGGATTCATCGATGCCCATGTGCACCTGACCGGGTACATCAACAGCCGCGGACGGATGCACACCGACAGCGATGGCGACACTCCGGTCCAGGCGGACAGCGCCGTGCGGGCCAATGCCAGGGCGATGCTCGAGGCCGGCTTCACCACCGTGCAGAGCATGGGCTCGGCGGGCGACAAACCGCTCCGGGACGCGATTGCCGCGGGGACCTACCCCGGCCCCCGCATCCTGACTTCGCTCAATCCGATCGGAAATGCGTCGTTCCAGCCGGAGAGGCTGCGACAGCTCGTGGATACGCTCAAATCGTCCGGCGCCGATTTCGTCAAGATTTTCGCGTCGAGGAGCATCCGTGAGGGCGGGGGACAGACCCTTTCTGACGCCCAGCTCGCGGCGCTCTGCGGAGAGGCGCGGAGCGTGGGGCTCCGCACGGTGGTCCATGCCCACTCGGCCGAAAGCATGCGGGCCGCGGTCCTGGCGGGGTGCGACTGGGTGGAGCACGGAGCCTTCGCGACCGAGGAGGTGCTGCGGCTCCTCGCCGAGCGCGGGGTGTACTTCGATCCCCAATGCGCCCTTGTGCTCAGGAATTATCTGGATCACCGGCCGTGGTTTGACGGGGTCGGGAATTTCAATGCGGAAGGCTTCGCGTTCATGGAACGGGCGCTTCCCACCTTCCCGAAGCTGATCCGGACCGCCACGGGAATTCCGGGGCTCCGTCTCGTCTATGGCACCGATGCGGTGGCGGGAGCGCATGGCAAGAACGCCGAGGATCTGGTTTGCCGGGTCCGGGACGCGGGGCAGGCGGCGATGGAGGCGATCGTCACCGCCACATCGCGAAATGCCGCCGCCATCGGGCTCGGGAATCGCATTGGCGCCGTTCTGCCGGGATTCGAAGCCGACCTGATCGCGCTGGAGGGAAATCCGCTCCGGGAGATCGAAGCGGTGCGGCGGGTAGTGTTCGTGATGAAGGGGGGAAAAGTCCTTAAAGCTTTCTGAGCAGCGCCTGGAATCTCGGATCCGGTCTGAGGGAATCGAAGTCGGAATCGTTTTCCAGCCATTCCCGGTGGCCGAAGCCGTTCTGCACCGCCTTTTCCAGGGTCTTGAGGGCCTCTTCTCCCTGGCCGGCCTGGGCGTAGACGCATGCGACATTGTACAGGATCCCTGAATCCTCGGCGTCGATCGCTTGCGCCCGCTTGGCCCACTCCAATCCCTGCTCCCGCTGGCCGATCTGTACCAGCGAGATGGCGCTCAGCACCAGCGCCCGCGCGTCGTCCGGATTGAGCTCCAGGTGCTTCTCGGCGATCGAAAGCCCGCGATGGATCGCCGCATCCGCTTCCTGATGCCGTCCCAGCCCGAGCAGCGGACCGTTCATCAGCAGCACCGCCTGGTAATCCTCGGGCCGGACCCGTGCCGCGTTCGCATAATGCTCCACCGCCTCGGCGAGCTTTCCCTCCTGCATGCAGGCGCGCGCGTAGAGGTAATGCGCTTCGTACAGCTTGGGATTCAGGCGAATAGCGGTTTCGAATTCCCGCCGGGCGTCGGGATACTCCCGGCGGAGGGAGTGCGCAAAGCCCCGCGACGCGTGGGACTCGGCCAGCTCGGGATCGAGCTCGAGCGCTTTGCGGCTGGCGGAATCCGCCGCTTCGAGATTGGCTTTGCTTCCGTCCCAATACATGTAGAGGAACGCGCAGGAATCGGCGATGCCGGCGTAAGCCAGCGCGTAGTTCGGGTCGAGGTCGATCGCGCGCTCGAACATTCGGCGGGCAAACTGAATTCCACTGCGGCGGAACTGATGAAAGAACTTCCGCCCGCGCAGGTAGAAGTCGTAGGCCTCCACGTTGTCGGTGGTGGACTTCTCGATCGCCTGTTTCTCGCCCTCGGTCAGCACGACGCGCAGCGCCCGCACGATACTTCCCGCAATTTCGTCCTGGATCGCGAACACGTCCTCGAGCTGGCGGTCGAACCGTTCCGACCAGAGGTTGTTTCCGTCGGCGACGCTGACCAGCTGTGCCGTGACCCGGAGCCGGTTGCCCGCCTTGCGGACGCTCCCCTCCAGGACCGTCGCCACTTTGAGCTTCCTGCCGATGTCGCCAATGTCCTCTTGCTTGCCCTTGAATGCGAAGGCCGAAGTCCGTGACGCGACCCGGAGCGCCTGGATCTTGGTGAGCGCGTTGATGATCTCTTCCGCGATCCCATCGCTGAAATACTCGTTCTCGGGATCGTTGCTCATGTTGACGAACGGCAGCACCGCGATGGACTTGGGGGTCGCGGCGGCTCCCGAGCCGGCGGGCATGCCGGGCGGCGTTCCCGTGCCGCTGGGCCAGGTGAGCGCCTGGGAGAATTGCGCCGCCGTCGCAAAGCGACCCGCGGGCGCCTTGGTCAGCGCCTTCATCACGGCCTGCTCCAGGAAGTCGGGAACGCCCTCCCGCCGCTCGCGGAGCGGCGGGATACTCTCGATGAACAACTTGGTGAGGATCGCCTGGGTGGTCGGGCCGGTGAAAGGGGCCACGCCCGCGATCATCTCATACAGCACGGCACCCAGGGAGTAGATATCGCTCCTGCTGTCGAGGTCCGCCTCGCCACCGGCCTGCTCGGGGCTCATGTACGAGGGGGTGCCGACGGCGGTCCCGGTCTGTGTCAGCGACTTGTCGACCGCCGCGGTGACCGCCTTGGCGATGCCGAAATCGGTGACCATCGGCTCGCCTTCCTGGAGCATGACGTTTTCGGGCTTGATGTCCCGGTGGACGATCTGGCTGCGGTGGGCGTAGTCGAGCGCGGCCGCGACCGCGCGGGTGATCCGCACCGCGTCTTCGAGCGGCATCTGCGGCTCGCGCTCCAGCCGCTGGCGGAGCGATTCGCCATCGATAAAGGGCATGACGTAGTAGAGGAGGTCACCGGCCCGGCCCGAGTCGTAGAGCGGGACGATGTGGGGGTGCTGGAGCCGGGCGGCGATCTGGATTTCGCGGAGGAACCGGTCCGATCCGAGACTCAGGGAGAGCTCGGGGTGAAGCACTTTCAGGGCGACTGGACGGTTATGCCGGGTATCCTGGGCGAGAAAAACCGTCGCCATTCCTCCCCGGCCGACCTCACGCTCGATTTCGTAACGGTCCGCAACGGATGTCTGAAGACGGTCTTGGAGCGTGGTCATAGTGGAAGGATACGACGCAAAGAGGCAAAGAGGCAAAGAGGCAAGGTCTCCCGCATTGCCTCATTGCCTCGTTGCCACCTTGCCTCCTGCCTTACCCCGCTCTCGACTTCGCCTTTCGCTGGTACATCACGCGGTCACACCGGCGCTCCAGCTCGAGCAGCCCTTCGGCCGGGTCATCGCCGATCTCGTCACCCTGGAGAAACGCTACGCCAAGGGAAATGGTTACACCAACGGTGCCGCCCTTGTCATCGTCGATCCGGAGCCGCCGCACCGCGCGGTCGATGCGCCCGGCCACCTGGTGCGCCGCCTCGGTCGTCGTATCGGGGAGCAGCATGAAGATCTCGTCCCCGCCGTAGCGGCACACCACGTCGGAGTGGCGCAGGTGTCGCTGGAAGCAGGCCGCGACACCGCGAATCACGCGATCCCCGACCAGGTGCCCGTACTTCGTATTGAACGCCTTGAAATCATCGATATCCGCGAAGATCCCCGCGGTCTGGCCCACCGTTCGGGCGGCTTTTTCCAGCTCCACTTCGGCCCGCATGTCGAATTCCTTGCGGGAAAGGAGACTGCCGGTCAGCACGTCATGGTTGGCGCCCAGGATGTTCTCGATCTGCTCGGTGGCGATTGCGATGTGCGCCATCAGGCGGTCGGGATGCACCGGCTTGACCAGGTATCCCGACGCACCACCCGCCCGGAGCGCCGCGGCTTGTACGTCCTCCCGCTCGTCCGCGGAGAGATAGAACGCCACCACCGGGTGCCGGGCAATGCTCCGGGCGTAACGGAGCAGCGCGGTTCCGTTCATCCGTCCCCGAAGATTCAGGTCGACGAACAGGATGGCCGGGCCCTCCAGCATGTGAATCGAGTTGATGGTCTCGAGCGCGCTGGTCGCGGTGACGACCGGGTGGGAGACACCGGAAGCCCGAAGCACCCGGACGGTGCTCTCGAGAAAATCCACGTTGTCATCCACCATGAGGACGGTGGGAGTGACCGTGGGGATGAGGGTCTTCATTTGGATGGCTGCTCCTGCGCGTCCAGGCGCGCTGGGTTATCAAAAGATAAGAAACCCTGGGGGCAGGGGCAACGCCCTCCGAATTGTCGACGATTCAAAAGCGATCAGCGACACGCCAAGAGGTTCGGCAGGGTCCTGCGTGGGGCGGGCCTCCGAGCTAGAGCCTCCCGTCGAAGTAGAGATCGAACCGCCACCCGGTGGGCGACCGCAGCGCGCGGGCGAGGTCCATCCGCACCAGCCCGTCGAGGAGGCTTGCACCCACACCGGCGCCGATCAGCGGCTTGCCCCGGGTGAAGCCGGCGCGCGGTCCCGCCCAGCCGATGTCGCTGAATGCCGTGAGCCGCGCCGCGGGGAATGTGTTTCCAACCTCGACGCGACCGCGCCAAAAGGAGGACCCCGCGATCACCGCTCCATCGTACCCCCGAAGGGTCGCGGGGCCGCCGAGATAAAAACGGCTCTGCAGCGGCAGCGATCCGGTCGCCACGCCCGCGGCCGCCTCCACCGCCACCGCGAGCAGCGAGCGGGGCGTGACGATCGCCCGGAGGGTGGCGCTGCCCCGGCCGAATTCGTAGTCGCCCCCGGTCGCTTCGAGGGTGACCTCGCCGCCCACCTGAAATGTCCGGGAAAGGGGCCTGTTTCCATGGAGCGTGAGGGCGGCACCGAACTGATCGGCCCGGTCGGCGACCACATTGGGCCGGAAATGCCGGTTCTCGCTGAAGAGGGATGGCAGGCTGAAATCCGTCTCGACATATGCAGGTTTCTGCTGCTCGGCGAACATCCGCCAGTTCCACCATGAGGTCTCGGTATTCTGGCCGGTGAGCTCGACGCCCAGGGTGCGGAAGTAGTCGCCGTCATCCCGCTGCCCGAGCACTCCCCAGACGCTGTTCACGATGCCGAATGGGCGGGTATCCGGGTTCACCGTGGCCAGCCGCCGGTATCCTCCGAGCCGGAAACGAGAACGTTCGCCAATGATGGAAGCACCGAGCTCGGCGTTGGGCACCAGATCGGCGAATCCGATCCGGCCCAGGGCATCCAGCGTGAACCGGCCGGACTGCAGTCCGCCGTTGATCCCGAGCGACAGCCCTTCGACCCGGTTGAACCGCGCGTTCCGCAAGACTGCCCGGAGATTCCTGGGCACTTGCACGGTCGGCGTGCCCGGTGCCCCCGGAAGCTGTTTGATCGCATCGGCCAGACCACGAAGCTCCGACTCGGTAATCAGGTCGCCCATCTGCAGAATCGGTTCACCCAGGCTCGGGCTGGTCAGGAGCGACAGGGTATCGAGCGGCACGATCACCTCGAGGGTGGAATCGCGTCGCCGGCCGAGGTTCATGCAGCTCTCGATCTGGCTCCGTGCGGTGATGGTATCGCGGCACGCCCGGCGCATGGTCCGAAGACTGTCACGAAGGGCGCGCCAGGCCTCGGGGTCGCGCTCCTCCTCGCGCTCCCGTGGACGAACCGTTCCCGCCGGACGGAACGTGGTACCCGGGGGCGGAGGCGTGCCGCCTTCGACCTGGTAATCGGAATAGACCCGCTCGAATTTGACCGGAATACCCAGCCAGGAGCCGGCATTTCCGATGGCATCGAGCGCCGCATAGCGCAGCATCCACCAGCGGTCCTCATAGAGACCGTACTCCAACGTGATGAACTTGATCTCGCCCTGCGCGTTGACCCAGGACGGAACATCCTTGAGGTCATCGGCATCGCCGTCCCTGCGCATGTCGTACGCGCGGGCGGGGCGGAACACCGCCCGGACCAGACCATAGGTGTCGGCGTCGAACCAGAGCGCGCCCGACATGAGCTTCCACTCCGCGCGGCGCGGCGTGATCTCGAGCTGGAGGAGACGGATTCGCTTACCGCTTGCCAGCGTGATGACCGTGGTGTCGCCGATCGCATAGCGGTAGTCCAGCTCGCCCCCCTCGCGAAGCGGGTAAACGAATCCGTCCGCGTCCGAGCCGAGCATCCCGAGATAGTCCTCGGCGGGGTTGATGACGAGCCAGCCCACCTGGGCGTCGAGGTCGCCCGGCACCTTCTCGCCGCGAAGGACCGCGGGGAGAGCCTGCCGGGCACCGGTGACCTCGATCGTGCTCTTTCCGTCGCGCTTCCACGAGATGTTGGCCGCCAGCTCCTGGTGGTAGAGCATACGGTCTCGGGAAAGCGCCCTGATTCCGGCACCCATCCGCTGGGTAACGCTCGCGGTGTAGGAGGTGACGAGACGCTCGTTCCGCTCCCGTGCCGCCCGGGCACGTTGTACGAGGTCGGCGGTGGCCGGGTTGGCGTAGCTGTCGATGGGAATGCCCCGCGCTGGCGTTTCGGGGGACTGAAACAAGACCAGGGCCAGCAGGAGGGGTTGCATAGTGAGACAACGTACGGCGCCAGCGCCGGGATGGTTTCTGGAGAGCTGCTAACCGCTAACCGCTAACCGCTAACTGCTAACCGTGGGCGGTTTGGTAGTTAGCAGTCAGCGAATAGCCGTTAGCTGCTCGAATAGCCGTTAGCGTCCCGTCACGGCACCACGCGCACGCTATTCGACGTGGCGCTCGCCCGGTGCGCCGCCGCGTCGTTCACCCTGAGCGTCTGCATCATCCGGGTGAAGGTGGGGGCGAGGGCGCTGGCATCTCTGGCTGGTGCGACGGCGACGGCATAGACCACATGGCCGTCGGTCAGCCCTCGTGTGAACACCGTCACGGTCTCGTCCTCTCCCGTCTCCGGCGACCGTCCGGTGAGGTTCACCGAGAACCCGGCCTCCCCGTCGATGGTCTCCTGGCGCGCCGAGCCGGGCTCCGCACGCAGGTGGGTGTTGGTGCTGAGAATGGTGCGGACCAGATCGTCCGTCGCGTCCTCGAGATACGCCCGCGGCGGGTTGGCGCGGTCCTCGAACGGGGCATAATTCCGCTGCAGGCTCGCCGCCCATCGGTCATTGTCTCCCTCGAACGGCGCATAGTGATTGATGACCACGCCGTAGTGGAGCGTCTGCCGGCCATTGGCGGCCACGATCACCCCCCCATCGGGTGTGATGGACACCGCGTTGCCTGATGCATAAGCGCGCCAGTTGTTGGGGTAATCGATGGTGAAGAAGCCGTTGGGATGGGAGAACCGCGCGAACCGCGCGGAAGGCGCCGCCACCGTCACGGTAACCGGCTGCGTCGTACCCTCGCTCACCACGGCACCGCTCGACCGTGTAATGACCTGTGCCGGCGCATTGCCCAGCCGCTGCAGACGAAGCTTCACGTTGTCGAGATTGCCCACCACTTGAGTCGATCCGGTCCCGAGCGAGGCGGCGAGCGCCCGCATGCGCTGCCCGCGGTCGGCGGCTGGAGGGTGGCTGCTGAAAAACTGCGCGAGCTTGCCCGGCTCGCTCCCCTGCTTGGCCTGCAGCAGCTCGAAGAGCGTGGCCATTGCCAGGGGATCGTACCCGGCGCGAGCCATCATCTGCGCCCCTACCAAGTCCGCCTGATACTCATCGTCCCGGCTGAATTTGAGGAACACCGCGTTGAGGCCGACGCCGCCGATTGCGTTAAGAACCTGCGCCGAGGAGCCGCCCGGCTTCCCGAACAAGCCACCCAGCAGCCCCAGCCCCCCCTTGGCGAGGTAGGCTTTCGAGGCCTGGTGAGTACCGTGGCGCAGCGCGACATGGGACATCTCGTGCGCCAGCACGCCCGCCAGCTCGGCCTCGTTTCGGGCCGCTTGAATGAGCCCGCGATTGACGTACATCGGCCCGCCGGGCAAGGCAAAGGCATTGATCTCCTCGGCGTTGACCGCCTTGATCGAATAGGGATACTTCGCCCCCGGCGCCTGCGCGGCGAGCCGCGTCACGATGCGGTTGAGGTAGTTGTTCGTCACCCGGTCGTTCAGGAGCCTGAGCTGCCGCTCGGCCTCCACCGCTGATTGGCGTCCGATCTCGACGTCCTGCTGTACCGAGAAGAGGTTGAAGCCGGGTTGGGGCTGTCGAATCGTCTGCGCAACGCCGGGTGCGCTCAGCGGCCCCAGGATGGCGAGACCCGCGAGCAGTGCAACCGGTACGAACGAAGCATGTTTCATGATCGTGCTCTCCTTCCTATCGTCTTGCCGTCCAGCCTTCGCGGAAGCCCCGGAACTGCAGGACATGCTGCTTGCCGAGCTTGTATTGCTTGTCCGCGACCGGATCGATCTCCCGCACCGCGAATTCGACATCCCAGGCGGTCCCAACCGGATCGTTTCGGGAGCCCGGGATCCATTGGAATTCAATCCGGCCCTCGTTGCCCGCGCCGGGCTGCATGGTGAACTTCGGATCAAAGCCGCTGTTGCTGATCGTCCCGATCCCGCCAACGGCGCCGGGGCGGACAGTATAGCGGTTGCCCCGGTCGTCGGTCGCCACGCCTGAGCCTTCCACGTATCCGACCACGAGCTCGCGCGGCGTCTTGTTGCTGAACCGGATCGTCGCGGAGACTCTCCAGGTCGCGCCGATCGCACCGGGCCGGAAGTCGGTGACCATCGCCACGAATGTCGGTAGTTCGATGCAGGCGGTATGCCCGTCGCACGGATTCTTCGCTTGCGCGGCAGCCGGTTCTGGCCCGGCGGTGAGCACTAGCGCGTACATCGCGCCGGCGCCTGTCCCGCGCCACATGCGCCCACTTCGATTGCGTGAGCCGGACCGGAAAACCGTCATGGCGAACACTCCGCGTGATGCTAGAGGTGACGATCACGGGAGGTGGCATTAGGACAGCGGCGCGCTCAGCGGGGTTGTCTCACGGCCGGCAGCATTCAGGCGCGCGGTGGCCGGTCCCCCGCGACGTCGGACTTCGCGATGCGCGTGGCGATCCGCTTGCCGTCGGCCCCGCCGAGGACGCCGCGCCGGGTATAGCGCTCGAGCTTGCCGAGCTGCAGGGTCGCCTCCCACCGGGCCGAGAGATGGCGGAGCACCGGGTTCACGATCCAGCCGATCGTCGAGGATACGAGCCGGTCCACCACGATGCCGGCACCCATGCCGAATGCGAGGAACGACTGAGCGCTCCAGCCGTCGGGCAGGATCTCCGGCTCGAGCCAGAGGGCACCGCCGGCGGTGACCACACCGAGGGCTCCTCCGAAGGGAATGCTCTTGAGCCGCTCCGCCAGCGCGAGGGTGAATATCCGCTTGGAGACGGTGGGCTTGGGTGTGGCCTTCGTCACCGCCATCGGGCCGCTCCGCTCAGAACTTCCATCAGGATCCCGAGCAGCAATACCGCGATGAGCGTCTCGCCGGTGTCGTGCGCCGAGGCTTCGACTGAAAAGAGGGGGCGCCCGGCGGTCGAGGGGCTGGCGGCATGCCGCACGGAGAACATCGCGGCACAGTAGACGGTGATGCGGAACGCACACACGATGCACAAACGACCGCGGGTCATAACACGCTCCAGTCCAAGCTACCCGATCGATTGCCGGGCATTGCATCGGCTGTGCCATCGTCTGGCGCGGTGCCGGCAATTTGGCACCGTCAGGTGGGAGCGATTTCGTCCTCTTTGAACTGCAGGAGCGGCCGAAAAACCGGACGTTCGGGCTGGAATTGAGGGGGCGCCACTATTGCGCTAGACTCCCGCCATGCCCCCGCGGATCCGGAGCCTCCACCACGTCACCGCCACCGTCGACGATGCGCAGCAGGACCTCGATTTCTACGGCCGCCTCCTCGGTCTCCGACTGGTCAAGAAGACGGTGAACTTCGACAACCCGCGGGTCTATCACTTCTACTACGGCGATGCGCGGGGAGCTCCCGGAACGATCATGACGACGTTTCCCTACGGGGGAATCGGGGTGCCTCCGGGACGCAAGGGGAGCGGACAGATCACCACGACGGCTTTCTCGGTGCCGGCGGGGTCGCTCGATGCCTGGCGGCGCCGGCTGGCCGCGCACCGGGTCGAGGTAGGGGCGGGCAGTCCCCGATTCGGGGAAGAAGTCCTGAGCTTCGATGACCCGTCAGGTCTGCGAATCGACCTCATCGGCACCGAGCATGACCGGCGGGAGCCGTGGCTCACGCCGGAATTGGATTCCGGACTCGCCATTCGGGGAATTCATTCCCTCGAGCTCACGATTGCCGCGCCGGCGCGGTCCATCGCCTTCTGGAGCGGCCTGCTCGGGTTCTCGCCGCTCAGTGAAGAGGGGGATCGAACCCGCTTCGGTGTCAACGGGGGCGGCCCGGGGCATTCACTCGACCTCCTGGCCGCTCCCGACGCCCCGCCGGGAATCAACGGACTTGGCACTGTGCATCACCTGGCCCTGGCCGTCGCGACCGCGGACGAGCAGCTTGCCTTCCGTGAGAAGGTGCTGGGTCTCGGGGTGCCGGTGACGGAGGTGCTCGACCGCCAGTATTTCCAGTCGATCTATTTTCGTGAGCCCGGGGGCGTCCTGTTTGAAATCGCCACCATCCCTCCCGGGTTTCTGGTCGACGAGGAGCCGGACCGACTGGGACAGGCGCTCAAGCTTCCACCCTGGGAAGAGCCGAACCGAGCGCGGATCGAAGCCGGGCTTCCGCCGGTCTCCCATCGCTAGGGTTCACCCGTGACACCTCACGAGGGGCAGGCGGTCCTGAGCGCGGGGCCGGGGCTCGAATCGAGCACCGCGGCGATGATCATGATTCACGGCCGGAATGCCGGACCTGAGAACATCCTCGAGCTTGCGGGTCTGCTCCGCCATCCCGGGTTCACCTACCTGGCCCCCGCCGCGGCGGGAGGGAGCTGGTACCCTTTCAGTTTCCTGGCCGAGACAGCGCGGAACGAGCCCGGGTTGTCATCGGGGCTTTCGGTGATCGATCGTCTGATCCGCACCGTCGAGGGAAAGGGAATTCCCAGGAGCCGGGTTGTCCTCCTGGGCTTTTCGCAGGGAGCCTGTCTCAGTAGCGAATTCGCGGTGCGTCACGCCGGGCGGTTCGGGGGCATAGTGGTGCTCTCCGGCGGGCTGATTGGACCTCCGGGCACCCGGTGGGAGGCTCCGGGAAGCTTCGAGGGGACGCCGATCTTCCTGGGATGCAGCGATGTTGACAGCCATGTTCCGAAAGCGCGGGTGGACGAGAGCGCCGCGGTGTTCTCCCGGATGGGGGCCACCGTCACGGAGAGGATCTATCCCGGCATGGGGCACCAGGTCAACGAGGACGAACTGGAGTTTGTGCGGGAGCTGGAGGCTCGCGTCGCGGGATAACGCGGCGGCGCAACGACGCAAAGACGCAATGTTACTTTGCGTCCTTGCGCCCTTGCGTCGTTCTACTTGGAGCGCCGCTTCAGCGCCGCCCGTCCCGCGACCACCGCGCCGGTGACCAGCGCCACCTTCCCCACGTTTTTGAGCACCGACTTGGTGGTGCGGGCCCGTTTACGGCGCCGTGCGGCCTGACCCAGCTTGACGAGCGAGTCGTCACCCATCAGTGCGAGTTTGCGGGCGGTCTTCTTGCCCGCGACCGTCAGCGCTGCCGCCGCCTTCCTGATTTCCGCTTCAACCTTCTTGCGCGTGACCGTCATGATGTGTCCTCGTGAGTGATCGTCGATGGCCGTGCCTTCCTGCTGTGGGACGACCTGGAACCGAAGAATCTTCACACCGCCTTTCGCTTGACAAGCCCTCGCCGGACGGCGACTTCACGGATCGCAACCTGGGCGGCAACGACGCTCCCGGCGACCAGTCCCGCCTTCAGGGCTTTCTTGCCGATCGCCTTTGCCGTACCGGTCTGCTTGCGGCGCTTCCGCTTGGCGGCAGCGGAGCGGAGCTTGCTCATCAGTTTTCCCATTAGTGCTCCTGAGTTGAGTGCTTTCAGCCATCAGCCCTCAGTTGTTGACGACCGGGAAGTGAGGATACCCACAGGGCGGGAGCCATGGTGACCGGGAACTATTCTGTTTTTCAACACGAGACCGACACGCTGCGTAGGATCAGGGCCGGACGGGGCTCCGGTGATGCCTCCACCCTTCTCGACGAGAGACATTCGAATGAAGCAGTGGGCGTTCCTTGCTGCATGTGTGCTGCTGGTTCCAACGCCGCTGCTGGCCCAGGGCGGAACGCGCGGGAGCAAGGTCCCGGCCGTCCTGCCGATCCGCCTGTCCGTGGCGTCCCAGGGGAACGAAGCGCGATTCGTCGTCCGGGAACAGCTGGCCCGGGCCGAATTGCCCAACGAGGCGGTCGGCGTGACGACGTCCATCACCGGAGGAATCACGCTCGATGGCCGGGGCGGGGTGGATTCCACGACTTCCCGGATCGTGGTGGATCTGACGACTCTCAAGAGCGATCGAGACATGCGGGACCGGTTTATCAAACGCCGGACCATCGTGACGGATTCCTTCCCGACCGCGGTGCTGGTAGTCACCGGGATCAAGGGTCTCCCGGAGACTCTTCCGGTCTCCGGGGCGATGACGCTGGTCCTGACCGGTCACCTGACCATTCACGGGGTCACCAAGCCGAGCACCTGGGACGTTACGGCACAAGCCAACGGCGGAGCGATCACCGGCAAGGCTGTGACGCGCATCCAGTTCGGCGACTTCGGGATGGTTCAGCCCAGGGTCGCGATCGTGCTCAGCGTAGTCGACGATATCAGGCTGGAATATGACTTCAGTTTCGAGCGGGAAGCGCCGGGCAGTCCGTAAGCGGACGGGGCAGGTCCCGAAATGACCAAGGGCCGGCGTTGCCGGCCCTTGATGTTTCACGCCACGAGATCGCTTCGAAGCCGTGGGCCTCTCGCGATAACCCTGCGGGTCAGTTTCCGCCGCCGCCCAGGTCGATCGTGACTCCGGCCATGATGGGAATCACCGACGTGCCTTTCGAGCTGATGACCCGGGCCTCGACCCAGAATCTGGCCGTCTCATTGAGGCGGAAGGCGAGACCGGCCCCGCCGGTGAATCCGAACTTGTTCTCGGTTTCCTCGACGGCCGTGTCGTCGTCGGAGCGGAACTGATGTCCCACGATTCCGGCGCCCGCCAGGATATAGGGATTCACCTTGGCGTCGTCGGCGCCGAAGCTGTAACCGAGCGCGCCCATGAACGCGATGATGTTGGTCTTTTCCTTGAAGTTTCCAGTATCCTTGTGAGAGTTGCTCCCGAAGAATCCCTCCGCCTCGATGAAGAGGCCGCGAGAGCCGATATCAACTCCGATACCGCCCTGGAGCAGCCAGCCGGTCTTGGCGGAGAAATCAGTGTTGGACTTGAAATCTCCGATAGGGATTGAAGGCCCGCCACCGAAAAAGACGTATTGCGCCTCCGCCCGCGAGGAGACTGCTGTTATCGCGAGCGCGCCGAGAACCATCGGAACCGCGAACCGTCTCATGGAGCCTCCAGGGCAGGGAAGGGGACAGAATTGGACCCCTAAGTGTGGGAAGAGGCCGATTGTCGGTCAAGTCCCGAAGTTTCCCGAAGGGGTCCGCAGGATGCTGTTTCAGGGTTCCGGGTCGTCGAATTCCGTTCCCAGAATGGTGATTGCCGTCTGGACCGCCTGCTCGACCGCCGATGGGGAGAAGCCTGCACCTTGGAGATTCCACCGCACGGCATACTCGGCGAGCGCCGCCGGCTCGATGTCGAGCTCACCCCGGATTCGGCGCTCCAGGAGACTCCGTCCGGCACCGGTCCAGGCCGTCACGGCAAGCTCACGCTTCTGGTCCGGCAGCCCGGGGAGATTTTCCCGGAAATACTCACGAAGCCTGACCCGGTAGGCCTCGAGCGCCCGCTCAGCCACTTCGGGTGGCGACCCTCGGAGCAGCATCGCGCTGGTCAGGTCTCGATGCGGGCCAAGGAGAGCCAGGGTGTTGGCGTACATCAGGATCGCCAGGCGGGCCGGTCCGGCCGGGACCGTGCCCGCCGCGGCATCCGCGCGAGCCCATGTCGGCTCGCGGGTTTCGGCCAGCAGGGTCTCCAGCAGCGCCTCCTTGTCCTGGAAATAGAAGTAGAGATTGCCGATCGAGGTGCCGGCCGCCTCCGCCACGCTGCGCATCGTGGTGACGTCGTAACCCCGCTGCAAGAAGAGCTTTCGGGCCGATCGCAGAATCTTGTTCCTTCGCGCGGCGCGGACCTTTCGGCTGCGCTCGGTCTGCCGGTACACCATTGAGCCTCCGAACCGGAAAGAAACCACGGGGGGTTGACTCAGCAAGCATAGAACGCTATTCTAGATATCTTAGAACGACGTTCTATGCTTGTGGGAGGATACCGGTGCGCCCCTCATGGTGTCAAGCCGGTGGCCGGGAACCGTGAGGAGTGCGGAGAATGCTTGCAGGTGACTTGTCCGGGCTCGCGGAGTGCCCGGAGGCGTGGCGCGCGCTGGTCGAAGCGGTCCCGGATCTCCTGCTTCTCGTGCTTCCGGACGGGACGATTCAGTATCTGAATCGTGCCGTCCCCGGTGTCTCGCGGGAGGCGGTGCTGGGTACCAGTGTATTCGACTACGTCCCCAGTGGGGTGCGCGCCGAGCTGCGGCAGTCCCTCGCCGAGATCTTCGCCGGGAGCGACGCCCGGGTCCGCGAGGTGCAGGTCACCCACCCCAACGGTGTGGTGCGGTGGTACGCCACCCATACCGGTCCTGTCCTTCGGAACCGGCGGGCGGTCGCGGCGACCGTCGTGGCGCGCGACGTCAGCGAATGGAAGCTGACCGAAGCTGCGTTGCGGGAGAGCGAGGCGCGAAACCGCACGCTGGTGGAGCACGCACCCGAAGCAATCGTGGTCTTTGACGTGGATGCCTTCCGGTTCGTCGACGTCAATCGGAATGCCTGTGCCCTTTTCGGTCTCTCCCGCGACGCGCTTCTCGGTTTCGACCCGATTCAATTGAGTCCGCCAACCCAGGCCAACGGGGAGCCTTCCAACGCGGCAGCGCTCCGCCATATCGCGGAGGCGCTGAGTGGAGAGACCCCGGCATTCGACTGGATCCACCGGACGGCGGCTGGGGTCGACCTCCTGTGCGAGGTAAGGCTGGTGCTCCTTCCCTCCGTCGGGCCCCGCCTGATGCGCGGCAGCATCACCGACGTCACCCGGCAACGCCAGCTCGAGGAGCATCTTCGGGAGGCGCAGAAACTGGACGCTGTCGGTCAACTGGCCGGGGGCATCGCCCACGACTTCAACAACCTCCTCACCGTGATCCTGGCATCCGCTCAGGTTTTGCAGGAAGGCTTGCCGGGGGGAGACCCGCTCAGGCTGGAGACCGAGTGGATCCAAAGCGCTGCGCTGCAAGGGTCTTCCCTGACCCGGCAGCTGCTGGCCTTCGCGCGCAAGAAGGAGATCTGCAAGGCTCGAGTGGAGCTCAACGGCATCACTGAAAACGCGGTGGTCCTCTTGGGTCGGCTGCTGGGTCCCGGCGTTCGGCTGGTGAAACGTCTGGATCCATCCGGGGCGCCGGTCGAGGCGGACGAGAGCCAGCTCGAGCAGGTGTTGATGAATCTCGTGCTCAATGCGAGGGACGCCATGCCGTCGGGGGGAACCGTCACCGTCAGCACCAAGCGGATAAGAGGCCAGCGGTGGTCCGATAGCTCCGCCTGCCGCGGGCTCGAACGGGTCGTGCGTCTCCGGGTGGAAGACAACGGCTTCGGGATGGACGAGGAAACCCAGAAGAAGATGTTCGCGCCGTTCTTCACGACCAAGCCGCCCGGGCGAGGCACCGGTCTCGGTTTGACGATCGTTCAGTCGGTGGTCAAGAAGTCGGGTGGGTGCGTGGAGGTGTCGAGCAGCCTTGGGGGGGGGACGACGGTGGACCTGTTTTTTCCGGATGCGGACGTGGCGCCGCGGGCGGGATCTCGGACTGCCGATTGTTCTCACAACCGAAACACGTAACTTACCTTGCCGAAAAACCCGTCGGTGGTGCGGCTCAGATCGCCGAAGCGGAATTGCCTGGGCTCGTGCATGGTCGAGCCGTAACCGACGTACAACAGGGTCCCCGGCCCGGGGCGAAAGCTGAAGAGCCAGTCCATCCGAAACTCATTGGAGCGGGTGCCCGGGTCCTTCTCTCCGCTCACCAGGATCGCGCGGCCCTGCCGGTCTACCAGCGGTGCGGTCGTCAGGGCGTCGTATTGACCGACCAGCCGGAGGAAGAGGGCGCGACTCACCTGGTATTCCACCTTGATACGCGGAATCGTCTCGGTCGAGAAGCGGGAACCGTCGCGACGCCGGTTCAATGCCAGCCGGCTGACCTGGAGCGTCGCGCGGAGCGCCGCCGTGGGCCGGAGGTCCACCGAGCCGTCCACCCGAACGCTCGTGCCCGGTGCAGCCTCCCGGAAGATGGGCACCTGTCCGGCGCTGATGCTGGCGGTGGCGGTGAATTGCCGGTAGGTGGGGGTAGTTACGCGCAGCGACCCGCCCCACTGGTTCTGCTCCCGCGCGGGGAGCTCGAAGGGGAGCGTATCGACGGCGCCGCCGGTCCCGCGCTCCACGGTCAGCCCGGCGTAGAGCGATGGCTCGTAGCTGAAGAAGTTCCGCCCCAAAGACCCTCCCACCTGCCACCCGCCGCGAATCGTCGCGCTCGGATTGAGGAACTCGCCTCCCTCGATTGGACCTTCACCCGGATCGGAATACTCCCAGATCCGGGTGAACCCGATGAATCCGCCCCAGGTCTGGACCAGAGCCCCGGGCCGTCCGTAGAAGCTGAGCCGGTTGAAGATCGCAGCGTTCACGATGCCGGTGCGGTTCACGAACCCCGCTGCCGCGTCGAATTCAGGACTGACGGCCTGGAGACTGTAATGGAATCCCCAGCCTCTCCCGGTGCGATCCCACACCGCCTGGAGGAGCGGACCCTTTCGCTCGGAGCCTTCCCGGCTGGTCCACGATTGCGCGGCTTGAAGCTCGACGTAGTACAGCCTCGAGTGATAGAGCCGGATATCCGCCCCTCCAAGGCGTGAGTAATTCGGCCCGTCCTCACGGGTGGTAAGGACTGCCCCCGCCGTCCCGGCTCCCGGAAGATCGTTACGCAGGCGGAGAATGCCGAAGACCGGCGTGTGCCCGCCGCTCCAGGAATGCAGCGAGTCGTCCGCGACCAGCATGGTCGCGAGATTGGTGCGTCCCAGTTTGCCGGCGAGTTTGGCCCCGCCTCGCGGGGCGATGATGCTCCGGGTGTAGATGAGCTGATTCGGGGTATCGAACAGCTCGAGGCCGTCGAGGAAGAACGGCCGCTTCTCCGGATAGAAGAGCGCGAACCGCTCGTTGAGGACCACCTGGCCGACATCCGCTTCGACCTGGCTGAAGTCCGGATTCCAGGTGCCGCTCATCGTGAGATTCTGGCGAATACCCCAGCGGACATCGGCGCCGAGCTCCCCACCCTCCTCGTATTTCCATCGGTCCGGGAGCACTCTGGCGCCGTCGAGCCGCGCGGTCGCCGTCGGAGTCACCTCGAGCACCAATCCCCGTTTCAGGTCGTGCAATCCCTCCAGCGTCCCCGACTGACCGAGGAAGCTGGCGTTGGCCCGGACCGCTGGCGTCCAGGAGTCCTGGAATCCAGTGTGCTGCACCCGGCGGAGCACGTTGATGCCCCACACCTGCTCCGCGCGGTCCTGATAGTGAAGGCTCTTGAACGGAATCCTGATCTCGACTTCGTATCCGCCGTCGACCAGCCGGCCGCGTGACTCGAAGACGTAGTCGGGGTTGAGATCGATATTGCCCTCGAGCGGATTCATATTCTGGTTTCCGCCCCCGGTCGCGGAGCGGCCCCCGGCGCCGCCGCCGAACTGGTCGCTGCGGGTGCCGTCCTGCTGGACGCCGAGCGGGTTCACGCCGAAGAGGAAGGCCAGCCGCCGGTCGTTGTAGGTGTCCAGGAGGATCTGAACGTTGTCTTCGCTGGTGATGTTGTCGCGATTGGCCCGGGTGGCACGCACCACGTCGCCGTGCAGCTCGCGGGCACGAATTCCGAAATAGACGGCGTCGGGACCGTACCAGATCAGGACCTCGGTAGGTTCCTCCGCCGGCCGGCCGTCCACCGGCTGATACTGGGAAAATCCGGTGAGCCGGGCGGCGCGCGACCAGGCGGATTCGTCGAGCCGGCCATCGATCGTGACGACCGACGTTCT